>CEPY01002420.1_pt1 | contig 44347 bp, 30 predicted proteins | sample 530421 | NCBI WGS metagenome assembly CEPY01 (sample SAMEA2620065, study PRJEB7988) | marine metagenome | biome: marine biome (ENVO:00000447); feature: surface water layer (ENVO:00002042); material: "saline water (ENVO:00002010), including plankton (ENVO:xxxxxxxx)" | depth 5 m
CAAGTGCCTTTGCAGCAACATGCCCTTTCGCTCTAAGTCCCATACCTCCCTTCTTCTTAGGAGTTCCCGGAGGACCTTCTCTCTTAGCAAGAGCACCACCCTTTGCCCGTGTCATTTCTTTTTGACCAGCACCAGACGGAGGACGGTTATTGCCACCTGCTCCACTACCACCAGAAATTTTCTTTTGACCGCCTGATCCTGATCCTGAGGAAGATGTAGAACCAGATGCTGAACCAGGAAGTTTTTTCTGCCCAGGAGTTACATCCCGAACCTTCACTTTCTTCACACCCATATCTACTGCCTTGCCCCCAGCAGAAGACACACGCTTGCTACCACCAGAGCCACCAACCTTATTAGACTTATTACCTTGTGAATCACTTTTGACAACCCGATCATTCCTAACAATGGCACTAGTACCTAATCCTTTCTTTCCGGATGGTTTTGCTGAACTAGTGCCAGTGCTACTAGAGGGTTTTGCCCCTGCCTTAGCAGCACGTGCTTGTGCCTGCTTACGAACTTGTTTCGCCCTTTCCGCAGTACCAGGATTTTTCTTCTGGTAGTCTGCAAACTGGTCGTCGCTCATCTTGGCAAACGCATCACCAGGTGCCTCAAAGATAGGCAATCTATAGGTATATTTCATCTGATGAGACTACTTGTCCGTATTATTTAGCAGACCCTTCTTGATCATCTTCTGTAGTTCACTTGTGCTACCAACAAATAGCGCATTGTTAGTGACATTTTTAGGACCATCTTCTGCTTTCAGATCCTTCATCTTCTTCTGAAGATCAACGATTTTGTCAGTAACATCACCAACGTGTTTGATCAACTGACCAGCAACTTCATATGCTCTAGGATGTTGAGTATCCATGCATACATCAAGGATACCGTTTACTGCTTCTTGTCCTTTCTCTACAAGATTATAAAGTTGAGCACGAGAATACTCGTAGTCTTGATCAGGAGCATCTGGAGTCTCCTTGATCTTTTTCTTTATTGCCTTTGTCTCATTGACAATCTCGGATTTTACATCTAGTGCTTTATCGATAGCATCAAAGTCTTTTGTCATAATTCATCAGTGCCAGTAACAGTACTGAATTCAAGACCATCTGCATCAAAGAAAGATCTGGTCTCCGTGAATCCAAAGGTATCGCCGTAATCAATAAGATCCGAATCAGATTTATTTACCAGATCGATACTATCTCCACTTGCGTGTGAATCAATACTGGTGCCAAACTGTCCACGGTTGACGATCAAGTCGTTACCGGAGATCTCTTTGATCTTCATAACTTCACTGTTGATTTGGATAAATCCACCAACAGTGAAGGAAGATCCTGATGTAACTTTTACGAGAGTTTGCTTTGTGGTGAGGGTGGCAGCAAGAGATCCTGTGCCATCATCATTATAATCTTTGGCGGCTTGTGGAACAACAGTGTACCGTTGCTCCCTTGGAGCGCGGATAGCGGTAGAGTAATCGATTTGAACTTTTTTGATAATTCCATTTTCGTCCGTAGGTACTTCTTGATAAAAGTAAGTTTTTGCTACGAAATCTAGATCATATTGGATGAATCTACGAGTTGAAAAATCACCCTCATACTCATCAGTAAACGATACGTTTGTTAGAGTAAAGGGAATATCTCTCTTCTCTTCCACACCCTCCAGCATGTTCACTGTCACGCTGTAAGCGGGTTGGAAGAATGGTAAAATTTGTTCTATAATTTGCAAGGCATCGTCTTGCAACTTGGTTGCAAAACTGAGTCTGAATCCCACATCATATGGGACAGGTAGAAACATTTTTTTGATCTTCGTCTTTTGAGACGGAGATTTCATAGTAAATTTTTGAATAGGTGATGCTTTCCTGGTAGCATCGTAAGTATATGAAGACAACTCAAATGATAAGCGAGGCAAAGAGATCGCTACATTGTCATCAAAGTTTGATTGTTGTTCAATGCGTGCAAGGAACCTTTGAATAGGTCCGTATGCAATGGGGACTTTGATCTGACTAATAGACTTACCATCACTAGCATACTTCTTGATAGTGATGTTATTGAACAGAGTACCGAATGCGATTACGGTCTTCCGAATAGTCTCATTGTAAAAATAATTACCAATCATTATACTTCACCAAATGGATTTTTCTCTGTAAAGTCTAAAATACCGTCTGCTTCAATCTCAATCACGTCACCAGTGTTGAACTCTTCTTCGGTATCATCATAGTCAATAGTATTTAGACGATATGCAGAACCTTCATTGTCAACGATTAGTTCGCCGATTTGGAAGTCGTTACTAATATTACGTGCTGTCAGGGTCAAAGTGGAAGCATTCCAAGAGGTTACAAACGCTGTGCTGAGAGAAGACTGACCGGTAATAACTTCTCCATAAGAGAATGTTCCGACCCCAACAGTTCCAGCAGCAGAGACTTGAATAGTGGGAGCACTGGTGTAACCACTACCAGCATCAGTAATCCGAATAGATTCAAGGTTTCCATTGTTTCCAAGTACACCATAACCTTGAGCGGTGTGACCTGCTCCGGGAGGTGCGGAGAAGGTAATCGTGGGAGGAACAACATACTCACCACCACCAGAGGTGATCGTAACAACACCAACACCACCTGTAGTGGAGATGGCAACTTGTGCAGCACCACCAATACCCTTACCATCTTCAGGAAGGAATTGGATGGAGGGGGTGCTTGTGTAACCAGAACCAGGATTAGTGATATAGAGTTGACTAATTCTGCGGCGTCTGAATCCTGACGTTTCACTAGTAATTGCAACAACAGTTGCTGTCGTTCCGCCAGCTTGAGGAGGAGCAATCTTGACTGGAGGATCAGCAGTCCATCCAGTACCACCGTCCAGCAATTTGATGTAACGAATGCCTGTTTGGACACTAGTAATTGCAGTTGCGGTATTGCCGACCGAGACCAGTCTCAAGGTAGCGTTGTAACCAGCAGTCCTGAAATCGTCATCTACGACAGTGATTCCAGTATCAATAACCTCATCTTCATACTCGAACGGTTCACACGTTAGAGTATATGAATAGTTCTTCCGCAGTTGATAGAAGTTGCTTACATCATCAACATACTTGATCTCTAGCAGAAGATCTCTGTATGGGAAATATAAAAGATCGCCTTCTAGAGGACGAGTAGGATCGTTTGATAAACCAGTTCTTCCTGCAATCAGCGGGGTAATGTAGTTTGTATACCTATCCTGAGAGATGACAATCTTCATCTCTGCGGTGGTTCTCACACCAAATTTTGTAAGCAGATTATATCCAGAATCAAATCCTTCATATGATTCGATATAACCTTCAATCGGGAAGGAGTTCTTGAACTCAGAACTCGTGACCTCCCGCATCACATTCTTTATATTTACAAAAGTTCTAGGCAGGTAAACGAACTCTACCCCATACATTTGGATCTGTTCGTTGATTAGATCCTGTACAAGATTTTGTTCACCTACTGTGCCTTGCTGAAAGAAGGGGTTTAGTGCCATTATCCAATCAGGTCAAGAGGAGGAAGTTCATACTCATATGTCATCCTCTCCTCAAGTTTCTCAATCTCACCAAGGGCATCTTCATAGATTTGTCTGCCGTTGAGTTCAACCCCACCAGGCAATTTGACACCTTGGAACTTGATCAAGTTCATACCCCACTGCTTTTTACACAATGCAGTGAAGTATTTTTTCAAGAAAGGATCATTATATACTTTGTTATAGTCATTCGGATTTAGAACCCTATAACAACGAATAATCAAATAGTCACCCGCTTGCATGCTAGAGTAATCTACATCTAGGTACAAACGATTCTGACGACGGTTGAATCGAATCTGTTTATCTGGATGCAGGATATGGTCCAGATCTTCCAAGTATCTCTTGGTCATCGTGTACCCAAGCAGTTCCATTGAACTGAAGAAGTACACATCATTCAACATCATTTGATAGTTGATGTTGAACATGTTCGTCGAGATCAGACGATTGTCCAGTTTGAAAACTCTTTCAATCCCAATAACAGCGTCAGGAATCTGGATGAAATTCTGGTTCTCCTCATAACTAAAGGTGGTAGTGCCAATTCCAGTAATAGTTGCACTAGCGGTGGTGGTAGTGATACCAGTCCCTTTATCGTTTCCTTTAGCTTGGATTGCATCAAGAAAATCCTGAGTGACCTGATGTTTCAGATACATCAATTCTACGCCATCCATGTGGCGATTTTGATAAATCTGAATGGCATCATCCATCAGATCTTCAATTTGCTCATCAGCAACATTGATTTCAAGAACCGGAGCACCCAGTTGCCTTTTGGCGTAGTTGACTAACTCCTGTCTTGTAGATGGGTTCGCCATTTATTCAAGACTTTCTTTTATTTATGAACGTCTTACGACAACATCTAACTCGTCACCTACATCTAGACCGGTTACGGGGTTGATAATTGTGATAGCGGGACTGCCAATAGTCCAATCAGCAGTCCTTTGCAATAATATACCATTCATGTATACTTCCATATTATCAGCAGATGTGTCAGAGTTTGATGGGGCAAATGAAGTTTGACCTTGAGCAGCAGTTAGTTGGTCCTCAGCTTGATCTGAACAGATATCAATCTCATCTCCAACATTAGCGGCTTCTACTAAGATCACAGAAGCAGATGCTTGATAGTCAATATCTTTTCGGAGTCTGACTCCATTTAGAAAAACTCTATAGTTCTTAGAAGCAGAAAGGTTACCAGCAAGAGTAAAGGTTGTTTGATTCTGAGTAGATGTAAAATATTCTTCTTCAAAGGTATGCCCAAAATAGACACTAATCTGTACGTTGTCACCTGCGGTAAGACCATTAGCAAAGGTTACCGTTGAGGGTGCTGATAATTGATAATCATGACTGGCACCTACTCTTTGTTTGACACCATTGACACTCACCTGCACCGAGAATGCAGTTGCCTGCTCTCCGTCATCAAACACATTGGGGGCAGTGAACGAAGTCTGTCCTTGGGATGCTTCGATATTAGCTACACTCATTGTGGTAGCGCCACCTACAGCACCTCCTCCACCACCTGACAGTGTTTTGAATGATAAGGAACCATTTCCATCAGTAACAAGTGCCTGATCTTCACTCCCGTCAGTTGATGGGAATGTAAACCCTGCAATGGTACTAATACCAGTAGAGTTTATGTTGCCAGAAATACCATGGCCAGTTATATCCAGACCAAAACAGGTTACGATTCCTGATAGGTTTGCACCTGCTCCAGTAAGACCTGCATTATGAACAAAAGTATTACCTACATTATATCCAGTTGAGTGAACAAATACTCCATTGCCACCAACCTGCAATCCAGTGGTAAGTACTGTTGTACCTGCACCAACATTTATGCTGTCGTCATTGAGGGTTACACTACCGCTTCCTACGGTTAGAACACCAACAACCCGACCATTTCCTCTAACTAAAAATTGAGTTTGTGCTGCACCAACTACAACAGTCTGGTCTCCGAAAGTACCAATACCAGACGATAGTACGTGCTCAGTTGATATACCAACTTCTCGTACAGTAACACCGGCACCAACACCATCTTGTCCTGCGGCGATAAAGACTTTACCGTCCGTGGTATTGATTGCAAATTCCCCTAAAGATATTGAATCTGGGTAATGGGGAACCTTACCCGCGATACTAGATCGCTTGACTTTTATTTGAGGAGCTGCCATTTATATCGGTGCTATGTAGCATCAATGAGTGGTATATACCACTGTCACAATATTTATGTGTTATAATTAGTTTGGGATTACGATATTACATGAAGACTCTCTGTGTACTTATTGGACCTCAAGGATCGGGCAACCATCTGTGGTCAAAAATCTTCTCGTTACATGAAGAAGTCTTTGGGTGGAAAACGCTGCTCGATAATTATTGGGAAGCACACCGATTATCCGAACCCTTCGCAGAGTATTGGAAAGACCCTGATACCTTGCGAACCTTTGATTGGTCTCAAAGTGAATATTTCTTTACATCAGTTAGCATCCCCCTCGGCATAAAATCTCAAGGGACCTTACGTTGTCCAAACGTCGTGCAGTTTTGCACTGTCGCCGAGAGTATGGGGATCAATGTCAAAGTGCTCGTCTTAGGACGAGATAAAAATATTCTAAATCATCAACAGTCACGCATACGTGAGCAAGATACCCTACATTATTTCTTAGATCAATTACAAAAAATCAAAAACCCAACATATCTTAGTTACGAACTTTTGTATCTTTACAGGAGAGAGTATCTAAAATCATTAGATGTTGGTATTCCTATTGCTTGGTATGATCCAAGAGTTCAAAAGATTTTAGAAATTGATGCTAACCAAAAATACATTTCTTATGTAAAATCTAGTCCTCTAGATGATTGCAATAGGACAGGAGTTCCTTCTAAATGGAACCCCAATAAAACATATGTAGATCTTGATAGAGACCTGTGCTGCTAATGGGCAAATATGATTTTGGTGGAAGGTCAGTAGAACCTTGTAACTTGTTACTTCTTATTAGTGACCTAGAAGGAACCTACCAAAATCTCAAGTATATGGGATTTGGGGAAGATATGAATATCATTGATGAAATGAAAAAGAAATACTATAAACTCTACTTTCAAAGTCTAAAGAAAAAATGATGTTATTCAGTGGGTGTTCATTTACCTATGGTGCCGAACTAATAGATCGAGATAACGAAAGATTTTCTTCACATTTTCATTCTCACAACATCGGTGAATGTGGTCTATGTAATGATGCTATTGTTAGAAATACTATATCTGAAATAGAATCAAACCCAGGAAAATATGATACTGTTGTAGTTCAGTTTACCCTACACACTAGAACCGAGGTTCCTCTTCAAGACGGGTATCTTCCCATCACACCTCAAAATCTAAAACTTGAATCCCGTAGGGTAAAGCGATGGAAATTTGCAAAAGCAATATACAATAATGAATTGTGGACTATGCATATTGGTAAGGAAAATATGCATAAGAATATATTTTTTATGCAGACATTCCTTAGAATGAAAGGATTGAAATATGTATTTCTAAGTATTGACGGACATAATCCAAAACATAATCATTTCACAGACTCGTGTTGGAAAAATATGATAGATAGTCCAATCATCAATATCCATGATATAATTGGATTTAGATGTGACCATCCACAATATTATGATGGTTACGGGGGTCACCCCAATTCACTAGGTCACCGAGTCATCGCTAATGCAATCAAAGAAAGACTATGACGGTCCATTGTATGCACCATGGTCTAGTGTAGTAAAAGGAAGGCGACAAAGAAACAAAAAATTGCTTATCGTTACTGGTCCACAAGGATCTGGTAATCATTTGTTTGCTAGGGTGTTTAGTCAGCATCCAGATGTTATTGGTTGGGAAAAACTAAAAACAAATTATTGGGTTCCCTCTGATGAAGAACCCTTTGCTGAGTATTGGGTAAACCCAGACCTTCTAGAATTTCCTGATGGAGATTATTTTCTAGCAAATGTAAGCGTCCCATTCTTTTATGATGGAGTAAGACAGACACCAAAAATTTCACAGGTATGTCATCAAGCATTACATCTTGGCGTTCAACCTATCGTTGCAATCATTACTAGAGATCAAAATATCAACGCTGTACAACAAAAAAGAGTCGGCGGGGAAGTTACCCTACCGACTGCCATGGAGTATTACAAGCATATTATCAATGACGAGTGGATTGAAACTCACTTCTTGTCACATGAATCCTTTTTCCTTTGGGGAGAAAATTATATCAAGTACGTTGCGGAGATGATCAACTTCCCTGTAACGACCAAAGGCATCGACCAGTATATAACCAGCGATGCCAATGGAAAGTATGTAAGTGCCATCGACCATCACTGGTTAGATGACACTATTAGGGAAGGTCGCAAACCGTTCAAACAACGGCGAGCGGAGTAGCGGTGTTCTGGCGGGAGATCTCCAGGAGATCAGAACGCATACGCTCAACCAGAGCGAGAACACGGTCTTGCAGTTCAGCACTACCTTCGACCAAACGACTCAGAGCACGACCACCCAGGTTGGAGTGGAAACCTTCGTCTTTGGCGATAGCGGCATAGCGGGAAGAGATGAAGGTGTCATCAACACATTCTGCCATCTCGTTCCAGACTGCTTCTGCACGACCTTCAGCAACGAGCTGATAGGCAGCGAGGGCAGCGGGATCTTCAGCAGCTTCATACTTCTCAAGCAGGGAAGCACCCTTTGCCTGAGGCTTTTCTTCTTCAGCAGCAAATGCAGCAGCAACATCCAGTTCTTCACCGGTGATGTGCTCGATCACTTCCTTGACCATACGGAAGTGTTTTGCTTCGTCGAGTGCCTGCTTGCTCAGCAGTTCCAGATCACGGACATCCGTGCTTGGGTCGGCAGAAGCAACTTGACCAGCGATGGCATACATGTTTTGAGCTTCGTTGACCATGCGGCCACGGAAATGCTCAACCAGATACTCATCGCTAGGGGAGGAGGCAAAGAAACGTCGCACATTCTCACGTGAAGTGGCGAACAGTTCTTTATTACCTTCCTTGATTTTCTTTACAAAATCGGTTCCAGAAAGCATTTTTGAATCCTATCTACGTTGTTATTTAGTGTACCGAAAATAATAACGTAAGTGTCCTTGTGGAGAAATTTCCTCCTCCAAACACTCTAAGTTATAGTTGTATGTAACGGCGATACTATTTATTTTTTCTTTTGTCCATTGATACCAAACAATATCTTCATACTCTGCCCAATCATGAGCAATACCCGGATTTACCCTGAAGATACATTCTTTCAACCACAACTTATCCAACATCTTGATTTGGGAATCAATAGTTTCCTCATCGCCAAAATTGATTGACCCTAGACACAGTGCAATGTCTGCCGGAGGAAAATCGTAGGCATAGTAATCTTCTAACGACAGACGCAGATGTGCCTCTGAGTTATATGGGTCTATGCCTATTAGACCTGGTATGAGATCGCGAAAACGATTATACCCACAACCAACATCTAAAACGCTGGAAGGGTTCTGGGCATTTACGTGTTCAACAACTTGGTATCCAGAGTGCTCATAACCTTCAAAGTTATGGTCTTTCCAGACACCCCCAAAATAAGATTGCATTATTTTTTAGTGGTCTTTGCAGACCCAGGGTTGGTATCTTGTAAGTCTTGGATCTTTTCAACTAATTTCTGTTGCACATCAATGAGACTGTTTATCCTTGCCTCATATGCAATGCATTTCTGAGTCTCGTCCATCAAGCGTTTGATATACACTTGCAAGACTGCTGTCAATTCTTGCTCTTTTTCACTCATAAAAAAAGGGGGAGTCAACTCCCCCTATATAGCAACTTTAGAACGATCCTCCATCGATCGTTACGTTCTCCAAGGATCGAGTTGTGCCAGAACAGGAGATCACCTGTGAAGCGCCAGCACAATCGTTGACGTAGAGAGAACCAACTTCCAATCCAGCGTAGGCACTTGGAGTTAGAACACCGGAGTTCTCAGCAGCTTCGCTTGCGAGCACGAAGCGAGCAGCGGAGTCATCCCAGAAGACCGCTGCCTTCTTGGCAGATCCACTGTAGTAGTTCATCACCAAACCAACGTCTTTGTTGGTGTCGCTGCTCAGGTTACCGCCGTCAACCTTTTGGAGTTCGAGGAGAGTATCCTCAATCGTGGTGTTGACAGTATTGATCTGAGTGGTGTTACCGTTGACAACCAAGTCTCCAGTGACGGTCAGATTGCTGGTAGCAGTGATTGAACCGTTGACGGCAAGAGTTGATCCATTGAACGTCAGGTTAGCACTATCCTCAACAGCACCAGAAGATCCTGCAAGGACGACACGACCAGAAGTTAGGTCAGACACCGTAGCGGAGGACAGAACTGTCTCAGCGCCTGTGATACTCGCTCCATTGGAACCGTTGATAGCACCACCAACTCCCAGAGTAGAACCGTCCCAGGTCAGGTTAGCATCATCTTCCAAGGCACCGGCACTACCAGCAGTTACGATGCGACCGTCAGTCAGGTCGGAGACCGTTGCGGAGGACAGGACGGTTTCGCCACCGGAGATGTTTGCACCGCCGTTTCCGTCAAGTGCACCGCCGACCGTCAGACCAGCACCCACAGTGGCGGTGGTGGACTTCATGAAGGTATTGGTGGAAATACCCGTTACATTGATTTGAGCGAAGGTTGCTCCAGACCCACCGCCGAGAACGTAGGACTTCAGGTTGCTGGCAGTCAGTTTGCGGTTGGTTCCGTTAGCACCATCATCCACAAGCAGAAGGTCTGCGTCAGCAAGACTACTGGTAGCAGTAGCACCATCAATGTCCAGAGCACTTGCAGCGACCTTGTTAGCAGTGCTAATCGTGTTGAGTTTGCTGTCAGCAATAGAACCCGCCAACTGTGCGTTGGTGATGGTACCAGTCAAACTGGTCGTCGGTAGGTTCGTTGCGTCCTGGAGGTCAAAGGCAGGAGTTGCATCAGCAGCACCAAGATCAACAGAGACACCACCAAAGGAAACACTATCATTTGCCAACTGTGCATTAGTAATCGTGCCAGTTAGGTTTGTAGTTGCTAGTGCACCGTCAAAGGTAGTAGCAGTGGCAATGCCGCCGACCGTCAAGTCGGTGACCGTGGTCAGAGAAGTCAGTTCAACAACGTTACCCAGGGACTTCCAACCCACCATCTCCAGTTCATCACCAGCGGTGGCAGCGTTAGTAAGAACTGCGGTGCTTCCGTTCGTGGCAGCGTAATCAGTACCAGTTACGAGACGAACACCGTTGAGGTACAGATCAAGGAATCCTGCTTGGTAACCGGCGTTGAAGGTAAAGGTGGTTTGACCTTGAGTTGCTGTCTTTACCTCTGTAGTAGTAAAGGTGGTAGAAGCAACACCAGTCAGAACAACGTCAGCAACTCCATCTTGAACGATGAAGTCTTCGAGACCTTGACCTCTAAACTTGAATGCAGTAACAATACCAGCAGAACCAGAGGCACTGGAAACACCGACCAGGGAAAGCAGACCGCCAGCAGCGTTACGAACGTCGGTTGCAGTAATAACACCACTAGAGACCACGTTACGCAGAGAAGCGTCGCGAGCAGTCAGTTCTTCGGTAACCGTCAGGTCAGTGCTGACAGTTGCAGCACCCGTGACAGCAAGAGTTGAACCATCAAAGGTCAGGTTTCCGCTGTCTTCCAGTTCACCACCGGAACCAGCAAGAACCACCCGATTGTCAGTCAGGTCAGAAACGATTGCAGAGTTTGCAGTCAGACCACCAGTTACGGTCAAACCAGAAGCGATGTTAGCACCGCCGTCAACGTCGAGTGCGCCAGTAACAGTTGCACCAGCACCAACCTTCAGGGTCGTGGTGTCGGCAAACGTTACAGTACCAATACCGCTAACACTGATGGCATTGAAGTTAGCACCAGCGCCACCACCAAGGACATATTCCTTGACGCGAGACATTGCCGTCTTGCGGTTAGTGCCGCCAGCACCATCATCCACAAGCAGAAGATCTGCATCAACCAGGTCAGCACCAATATCCGTGGCACCGTCAATGTTGACAGAAGCAGCGTCAACTACAACAGAACTGCTCAGAGCAGTTGCACTCAGGATCTCAGTGTTGTTGACCTTGAGGACCTTGCCAGAAGCAAGGTTGATGTTTTCTGATGCGCCCCAGTTATCGCCAGTTGCTTCAAACTGGAAGGTCTTGTCACCATCACCAGAATCAACTGTGATACCAGCACCATTTGCAGCAGAATCATCAGCAGCACCAGTGGCAACCTGGATGTTCTTATCAACAATATTGACGACCGTAGAATTCACAGTCGTAGTGGTGCCATCAACTTGGAGGTCACCAGCAATCACAACCTTACCAGTGTCATCGCCTACAGCAGCAGGGTCAATGGTAAGGGTTGCTGGACCGGAGATAGTGTCGGAGGTAACACGGATTGCAGAACCTTCAGCACCCGTGTGGAATGCAGTACCATTTACAACACCACCTACTGTCAAACCAGAAGCGATGTTAGCGCCACCGTCAACGTCAAGAGCACCAGTAACAGTTGCACCAGCACCAACGGTCAGTGTGGTCGCCTTAGCAAAGGTTACGGTAGAAATACCACTAACGTTGATGGCAGCAAAGTTTGCACCTGCACCGCCACCAAGCATGTAATCCTTGAGGTTGCTTGCAGTGACCTTACGGTTTGTACCGTTAGCACCGTCATCAACAACCAGCAGGTCAGCATCAACAACACTGGTTGTAGCGGTAGCACCATCAATATCGAGGGCACTCAAGGCAACCTTATTGGCGGTAGATACCGTGTTCAGTTTGCTGTCAGCAATGCTACCTGCAAGTTGAGCGTTGGTGATCGTACCAGTCAGACTGGTGGTAGGAAGATTAGTTGCATCCTGAAGATCAAATGCAGGAGTTGCGTCAGCAGCACCCAGGGCAACCTCTACACCACCAAAAGAAACGCTGTCGTTTACCAGTTTGGCGTTGGCAATGTTACCCGCCAGTTGAGCATTACTAATGGTGCCTACCAGACTGCTGGTGGGGTAGTTAGTAGCGTCAGAAAGGTTGAATGCTGGTGTAGCGTCAGTTTGACCAAGGTCAAGGTTTACACCACCAAAGTTGATGCTACTGTTAGCAAGTTTAGCGTTAGCAATACTACCTGCTAACTGGGCATTGGTAATTGTGCCAACCAGAGAACTGGTAGGATAGTTGGTAGCATCTGCCAAATTGAAGGCAGGAGTTGCGTCAGCAGCACCCAGTGCTAGGGTGATACCACCGAAAGCAACGGTACTGTTTGCTAACTTGTCATTGGCAATACTACCTGCCAACTGGGCGTTGGTGATGGTTCCTGTCAGGTTAGTAGTTGCCAGTGCACCATCAAAGGTAGTTGCAGTTGCAACACCAGAAACCGTCAGTTGATCAACAGTCTGTGATCCAGTTACAGTCAGACCACCGGCAACATTAGCGCCACCGTCAACGTCTAGGGCACCAGTAACAGTTGCACCAGCACCAACCTTCAGGGTCGTGGTGTCGGCAAACGTTACAGTACCAATACCACTAACATTGATGGCAGCAAAAGCAGCACCACTACCACCACCAAGAACATAAGTCTTGAGTCGTGAGGCAGCAGTTTTCCTGTTCGTTCCCCCACCACCGTCATCTACGATGAAGAGGTCAGCATCAGTAATATCTGCGCCAATATCAGTACCACCGTCGATGTCCAACACCGAGAGAGGGGTATCAATATCAACTTCTGTAGACCAGGACATGTTGCCTGATCCGTCTACCTTCAGATAACCACCTGCTGTAGCAGAGGCAGGTAGAATGTAATCTTGATTTCCAGTAAGTGCTGCCGGTGACTTCAGGGCAACATAGTGGTCACCATTGTTCGCACCTTCTACGAGGCGAACAGCGGATCCGGTTGTTGCTGTTTCTCTTTCCCAATAACGGGCAGAACCAACAATCTTATTATTGTTAGTTGTAGAATCAATGCCAACAAATAGGTCAAACTCGTCTACAACCCATCCCGGTTCACCTGCTTGGAGACCCGGAAGAGCTGAAAAGTTACCCCGCTTGAACTGTAAGACAGGCGCTGCCATTTTTTACTATTCAGTAATTGTTATGCCATTAGTCACTGCAAATAATAAAGATTTTTATAGTAATATTTATTTCTAAAACGACCCTGCGTCAAGATCGATACGGTCGTCCAGAGCGTCATCCAGATATTGAAGTGCTTCGCTGGATATGCCACCACTTGGGGGAGCACCGCCAGGAACAGTAGATGCTCCAGTTGCAGCATCGACTACTTCATCAGGATTTACAAATTTGAAAGAAGATGATGGTGCATCGTAAATCAAAACAAAACGGTTCTGATCTGCATTTGTAAGATTGGATGTATTCACATCCGTAAGTTGTGTCAATCGATCCACGTCGCTTCCTCCTCCCGCAGAACCACCTGCTCCTTGTAAATTTACATTGAAACTTTCAGATTGTCCTGGAGAAACAAGACGAACTGAAAATTGATTATTCTCTAATTGTACCTTCATGCAATCGTCCCATTGACTTGTGACTGACCGTGAATGACCTTTGTTACTTTACTAGTAATATCATTCGTGACCAAGACATCATAATTATAACGACCGGCAGTAATAATACCGGTTTGAGAGTTTGTTAGAGTAATAGTAATTTTACCTTCGGTTGGCGCTGCACCAAAAGTTACTCCAAAACCAATAAAACCAGCATCAGCACCTGCGTGCTTGCTCATCTTTGCGGTGATGCTGTGATTTGTCAGATTTAGAGGTAATCCAGTGGCTGCTGTTACTGAATAGGTAGCAGTAAAGTCAGTACCTTGTTCAATTTGAATATTTACAACTGGTACTGCCATCTCTGCCTAGAATGTCACTGTATTATTTATTCAAATGATTGCGAATCAGATCTTTGAGTTCCTTGATTTCGTCTTCCAAATCACTGATTCTACTGTTCTGCAATCGTCGGGAATCGCGATCGGCAATATATTTTTTGTATCCTGTGGTGTCAGTTGACACCACCGCACTAGTCGTCAGATCCCTCTCTAGATGAGGATGATCCTCCACTTTCGCTCTCTTCGCTTTCATACAGCAACTCCCATAAAAATCCCCAACTCATTGCTCTAACGGTTTCTTTTTGTTTATACGTTTGATCATCCTAGCATAAGAAAGTTCTGCTGGGGTGTACAACTCAGGATGCTTTTTGGCAATCTTCAAGATCTTTTTAGCGATCTTTCGATCTTCTTTGTTTCTCATTATGCGACAGCAATGGTACGGAAGTCGAGCAGTTCTGGTGCCTCAGACTGAGTGCTAGAGTTGAATACAACCTTGACTTGGAAGGAAGTAAACTGTGGCAGGTCATCAGCAGTGTACTCATACTCGTTGAACGAGTTTGTCAAACTTGGCGAAATGTTTCTATCTGGCAAACCGCTGTTGTTGTTTTCGTTGATAACGTCACCAGATGCATCCAAGTTATTGAATCCAGGCATAGGTTCAAAAACCTGATCGAACTCGGAAGAGTCTTCCCGCTTGAGGCGATAGAAGACACGCATCTCACATTCAGCAGGACGGTTAGCAGCAAAGAGAACTTTCAGCGATGTAGAAGGATTCTCAAGACCAATTTCCTTAGTCTGATAGATCATGCTATGAGGATCGTCAATAACGTTAGAACGACGGTCTGTCAGGAAGTTATCGATGGGTTTGTTGATTCGGTTAGACTCAGTAAGAATAGAACTCTTGAACACGTCAATGACAGGTGACACGTTCTCATTGTCGGTGCTGAGAGTTCCCTCAAAGGTGAACGATTTAGCACCAGGCAGGGCAAGGATAGAAGACTTTGCCTGCTCGTTTTTGCGAGAAGCAATGATACGAGTAGAGTTCAACTGAGTACGACCAAAGAGGGAGATGTCCTCAAATCCTTGGTCGGCGAAAGAAGTCTCATTACCATCAACACTGGTTCCACTGGTGGTACGAATCTTACCAGTCAGTTTGGTTCCAATAGGTGTGCTGTGGGCAATGTTAGGATTGACGGTATCGAACACGATGTTACTAGAACCACGTGCACCGTCACCACCACCAACTTTATCTTTGGCGAACAGAACACCACCACCAACTTTTACGAAATAACTATCAAGAGCAATCTTACCTTCGATGTTGTTGGTAACATCAATCAGGTCATGATCGGTATTGATCTTGCGGAGGGACATTCCAGAGAGTTCATACTTTTGAATCGGAGTGTCAATAGCGTGATCAATAGCGATGGTATCGTCAACAGAACGGGTGATAGTTCCTGAGAGTGCATTTGTACCAACGCTGGTGTAGGAGATAACTTCGTCACCAATCTTGGCATATCCAGGATTGCTTGCAGTAACTTGTGCACCCTCAAAGAAGTTGAATCCGATGGTACTTGCAACACTGACCACAGAGGTCAGACTTGCGGCATAACCAACAGTCAGACGGGTTGGGACGCTATCACCACCAACACCAGTCAGACTGACTACAGAGTTGTTGGAGTGGTTACCATGATTAGGATGGTTGACCTTGAAGTGGCGACCATCGTACTGATCAGAGTTGACAGTAACAACCTTAGGAATGATGTTAGTTTGGACAGATGCAATACCTGCTTGGGGACCAACAGCAGGGATGTAGGAGATAGAGTCAGTGGTATTGAAATCGGCACCAGAGACGTTAGTCAGTACAAGTGCACTAGTGCTGGTAGTAACGCCAACAGTCAGTACCAAATTCTTACCAAGTCCCTTTGTTCCCAGGTTAGCAGTCAGGGTATCACCAACAGAGTAACCTTCGCCTGTGTTGTCAAGTTTGACAGTTGCACCAGTAATACTGCCACTAGAGACGGTCACAACACCAACTGCGTTTTGACCCCGACCAGTGGAGGTGATAAAGTTCACGGTGTTATAGGTACCATCTTCATAGTCGGTACCAGCGTTGGTGATGGCCAGAGTGTTTGCTGCCTGACTGAGGTGAGACAAACGTGAGGCAATCGTGCCACGGGCAGTAGTATTGTTCTCTTGAGAAACAACCACACCCTCAAGGATATGGGGACTATCAGTACCCGACGCCAGACCCACGTACACGCGCTTGGAGAAGGTCTCAATCGGATTATCCGGCAACTTGTTACGTTGGTTGAGCAAGTTCAACTGAGGGTTGTACAGACGCACTGTACCGGGTTCTGTGATGAACTTTGCTTTGTAGGACTTATACTTCAAGTCTTCCAACTGAGATGCAGTCCAGGTGAAGTTGCTCTGTGCTTTGAACAGAGAACCTTGAGACGGTTGCTTAGCGACAATGACTTGCTGGAACTGACTCAGATCAGCAGTAGTAATGTCTGCTTCGCCAACTTGAGAAATCCAAGCATCGTAATCGCCAGATGCTGAACCCAGGTAGAAGGCATAGTTGCCTTTGGGCAGATACACCGGAGCACGGAAACGGAAGTTTGTTGGTACAGTTCCGTCGTTAGAAATCGACACCTGGTCTGGATTCAAGAACACTTCACTGTTCTTCATCACCTTGGCAGATGGATAACCATTCTCCAGAGGAACGATACGGACCTTGACGGGAACTTCTGCTGCCTTGCTCTGGAAGAACATGTCAACAGAGGTCATGAAGATACCAGGATCATCAGTAACTTCAAAGGACTGTGCTAGAGGATCGTCATTGTTATCTCGCTCCGGCGGCGGTTGGATAACATTGGTGACGTTGTTCACAACGTTCGTGACGTTGATAACAACCGGTTCGGGAAGAGCAGGTTCCGTGCGGATAACAGTAGTCTCTGTAATTTCAAATCCTTCAGAGAAGAAGTTCTGTGTAGCGTTACTGAAGTTCTTACCGGGGATTTGATCTTCTGGTTTGATCTCAACTAACTGGGAAGTATTCTCTCCGTCTTGGAAAGTGTTTGGGGGAATGTAATAGCAACCTTGAACACAACCAGTAGAGTCAGACACCAGACGGATGTCATTGACCGTTGCTTGTGCGCCACTAGTCTCACCAACCAGAAGCATGCCCGGAGTCAGGACTCCGAAGAAGTTAGAGTCGGACTTTTGGTTCAGGGACGAACAATCAACGTTCAAAACAGTTGTTGTCTCTGAGTAAGAAGAAGACAATCCAACCGTAGAGGAGTATGGGTTGTCACCGTAAGTGATTTGTGGGTTGGCGAAAGGACCTGCCTTGTGGTTAGGTGCTGCCAGTCGGAAACGGATGTCAGCAGAAGTAGTAGCATTCTGCATTGTGAACATGTAACCGATGACGGTCTCACCAGTCTGGAAGGATCCACTTTGAGGAGTAACCTCAATCAGTTTAGGAATAGTGTAGAAGTTATCATCAATCATATCGGTGCCAGACCAATATGAATAGTGACGAGTGTGGGGTTTCAGAACAGTTGCATTGAACTCGATGTTCTGCTCACGCATGAACGGAACTGGTTCAGTCTCAGAGATGAAGTCATTTGCAAATCCTTCACCCTCAGTGATAGTCTGTTGGATACGATCGACATACACATCAGAATCAGGAACCAATTGAAGCACACCGTTCCAGTCACGGTACATGTAGGGGTTGACACTCTCCAGACGGGTAGCGTAGGGTTGGTTACGATCTTCAACTTCCTCGTATGCAAGAGTCACCATGTCTCCAGTCTTCTGGATGTTAGGTGAACCAAGGTCTTCGGCAAAACGGGGATCCACAGTAGGATCTGGAGCACCAGTCAGACCAACAACACTGTTAGAACCGATCAAGAGATCGATAGAGTCACGTGTCTTCTTAGGTGTCAGTTTGCCACCATCAATTTCATATTTGATTTCTGTCTGCGTCTTGTCTGCAACATCAAATGAGTTGAATGGATCAACAACAAAACCATTCTTGAAACGATCAAGACCAGTATCAGGATCCTTGATAGTCAGACTTTCGGTCTTAGCTTCTAGGAGAGACAGTGATGTGATCTCTTCAAGATCTTCAATACGATTCTCCAGTTTGCCGATATCCTTCATGGTATATCGACGGTTTGCCTTGAACCGGATAGTAGTCTCTAGACGAGCATCGTAAACGTATGGGGCGTATTCAATAGTTGCCAGTTCAAAAGCACCACCCACGACATCGGGGAGAACTGGGTTGTCGGAAGGAATACCTTCTACAATATTGAAGGAGTTATCGGGGTTGAGATACAGGCGATCTTTCCTTCCCTGATAGTAACTATAGTTGAAGAGAATGTTCTCGTTAGACTCAAGAACATTGGGGACAGACTGTCCTCCAGAGGCAAAACTACGAGAGTCAAATTCAAAGGGAGAACGACTACCGGAGTAAGGTGCTACCCTAGGACGCAAGTCAATGATGTCACTGTTACGGATATTGGCGTATGCGGGGATCCTGTCATACTCTGCTTTCTCGTAACTAGATGCAGTAACAACATCACCAGCATCTTGAGCATTGACCTCATAGTGATCGAAGTAAATCTTCAAACGACCTTGAGGTTCACCTGCATTTTGCTTACGAACCAAACGTCCGAAGTCATAATATTCATCACGCTGACCATTGTCCAGAACAAAGTTCTTACGGATGTTAGGATCGCCAGGAGTGATAACAGAAACATTTGCTTTGACACCACTGGTCTCAAACAAGATCTCCTCAGTCTCAATAAAGTTGCGGGAGTTCTTCGTGCAAATTTCAATCGCAGTGCTGCCACTACGGGCAAGAATATAAGCGGCACAACCAGAGGATTGACCAATACCAACCTCACCCAGGATGAGGTCACTGTTGTCGTTATTGGGTCCAGTGAAAGATGAAAGAGTTATGGATGGTATAGTTGGATCGCCAGACCCAGAAGACTCAAATACAGCATGAACCTGAACAATATCAGGGTAGTCAAGTGAGATTTCCCTATCTTGGACTCGTTTTCCGTAGATGGAGTTAGCGGTAAGACCATCGGCAAGACCTGCACTGCTAGAGTTACTTGAACCGTCTACCGTCAAAGCGGTAGCTTTTGTCAGTGTCTTCAGTTTAGAAGACACGTTGCCTTTTTGTTTTGTGACGTGAACAACAACGTTTCCAGACTGACTAGCAGTCAATCCAGAAATAGTACCAGACTTACTGCCGCCAGTGAAGACAACTTGGTCTTCAGACAGATCTTCAATGGTACCGTTGTTGTAAATGACAGTATAACGTTCTTCGTCGAACGCAGAATATACGAAGTCAGTACCAACCAGTGACGGCAGGGTCAACTGACCATTACCATCAGTGGATTGACTTGTCAGTTCTTGACGAGTAGAAATCACTGCATTCGTCAGATCAACACTTTCAACATTAGTGTTGGGCATCTCCGCATACAGGAAACCAGTGTCAGAACCAACCAGTTTGGGGGAGACGACTTTCAGACCAGTAATTGTAATCGTGCCACTACCGGGCAGATCATGATATGCAACACCAGCAACTGCTGCATTAGCACTTGCTACCAAGGTTGCACTTTGATTAGATCCTGCAACAGCAGAGACCTGGTTATAAACAGTATCGCTTTGTCCAGAGACGTTATAAGCAACGATGTCACCAACTTTCAGGCGTTTTGCCCACCCAGTAGAACCGGAAGTCAATGCACCACCAGAGGTCAGGAAGAATTCTTGTGCGCCGAAGTTGAACTGCTCCTCAAGAACAGTGTCAGCAGCGAATGTACGACCACCACCAGTAGAGCGGACAGACTTGACATCTGCCATACCATACTCACGCACCTCGATGATGATACGACCTTGATCTTCTCCATTCACACGAATGGGTTCATCGACCAAGAACTTACCAGCAGTTTCACAGAGAATAAGTTCGTCACTAGTGGTATTGCTACGGAGCATACCGCGAGCACCAGAACGAGCACCCTCAACCAGAGCAGGTGCGTTCAATGTAATTGCTTGGTTGACAGTCACCTTAGTGTCGGTGACGATATCAAACAGGAAGAGTTCAAAAACTGAAGTATTATCAGTGTAGGCCGAGTTCTGGAGTTTATAATCGTAGACGCGAGCACGACCGATGCTTTCACCGGAAGCGGTTGATTTGTTGCTATCAAGACGCTCGCTACGGAGATCAACAAAATCGCTATTGGCCGCGGCAATAGAAATCTGGGCTGCACTCAAAGTGTTGTTGACCCGGAGGCGATTACCTGCCTCAAACGGGATTGCACGATCAGTTACAGTCTTGGTAGTACGAGGTTTTTTGACATCAAGGAACCGAGTACCAATAACTCGTGTTTCAAAACCTTGAACGTATGCTTTACCGGGACCAACCCGGATACACATCAAATCTTTAGATGGTTTGTTGCCATCTTCGGTCAGTCTGTTTTGACTGAATTGACCAAAGTTAGAATAGCGATCGTTCAGACACTCTTTTGCTTCAAGGTCGAACTTATTGACATAGTAGTTGCCACTCTCGTCAAACGTACGACGAGCAAATTCCTTAGCAATCTCACTATAGACGGTACGGTCAACTAACTGCTTGACTTCACCCTCATCTGTGCGAAGAAGTTCAATGAAGTTCTCATCATTGAAGTCATCCAGACGCTTACGGGTCAGAGCAAGACTGATCTTCAGTCGATCAGCACCCGGAGCAGTAAAGTTAGAGAAACCTGCTGCATTGTCATACAGCGTAGGATCCTCTACAGCAGTGATGATTTCCTCTACTACCTGGAATCCTACCCGGAAGGAGGGTTTGTTGTTGTACTGGTCCAGCAGGAGGGTCTGAGTGGGTACTTCAACGAAAGCACCACGTGCAAAGAAGACACCACGGACCAGAGTGAACGCAGAACCAGAACCAGTTGCGTTAGAATTGAGAGCAGTGGCGAAGTCAGAACCCTCAGTAATAGTCGTCACACCATAAGTGAAGTCACTCAGGGTAACCAAGTTCTCGCCATCCAACATAGTGGATGTTGAGAGGTCGTCAGAATTGGTCTCGTACTTCAGATAGATTGTAGTACAGTTATCAGTAGACTCTTCAGACGACAGAACAAGAACAACCTGAGCAATGACACCTGAAGTCTTGCCCTTGATACGGAGACCAACCAGTTTGTCGTAGTAGAGTTCTACCGGAACACCAAAGAACGTAGACTCCACTTTGACATACGTGTAGTCAAAGTCATAGTTGAACTTACCAGGGATTACAACAGATCCCTCTTTGAAAATATGTTTACCAAACTTCTCAATCTGTCCCTGTAGGATAGATTGTAGAGTTGTTAGTTCTCTCGCTTGGACAGGAGATCCTGGTTTGAACAGAACTTTGTTGAAATTCTTTTCAGAATCAAAGTCGTCAAAATATGGACTGACGTTTAGGTTGGTGTTCTGTGGCATCGTATCAGAATTCTAAGATAATTTTGATATCTTCTCTTTGGTTTGTCGCTCTAGTAACTTCAGGACGGTTATCTAAGTAGATAATGTCGCCAGAATACTTTTGGATTTCAGGAGAAGCAATACCAGAATTGAAAGTTTGTCCGAAGTAATAAGTACGGTTGTTCACAGTTGTTGATACTCCCGTGAACCCACTATCGATAGCAAGTGTCTCTGTGCCAGTGGTTGTTTGGACCACAACGTTCAAAGATCCGCCTGTACCAGGGGTTTTCGTAAACCTATTTAGACGGTATTGATGCATGGACGCTGCATCTCCATTGGCAACACTACGATCTTGCCAATACTGTAGGACCTGAGTTACAGTGTCGTAACCAATAATTTTACCAATAGCAGTAGAACCAACACCTACTGTCTGAGACACCTCACCGTCAGTCTGGACCGCCATAGTCGTAGAGGCAGCACCAGTCAAACGAATACCGTAAAGACCTGATGCGGTGGGGGCGTCCAACAGGTTAGTGCTGCCACTAACAAGAGGATTCTTGATAACGCCGATACGAGCAAACTGGTTACCGGTGGGGAAGTCAGGATTGGTAACGTCAGAGTTCTCGATACGTGAATAAACGAGAACTTTGTTAGAACCCAACTCACGATAAACGTCAGCACCATGTCCACCTGGAGGAGGAATGATTACTGAGAAGGATGCGCCAGAACCATTGACGACGGAATCGAGGTCAAGAGTTGCAAAGGTGTACCCGGTGCCCCCGTTTGTGACCTGCACATTGGTAGGTTTGCCATTGACGAAAGTGACAGACGCTACGCCGTCTTGACCATCTCCACGGATGGGGACGCCATTCTTTGTGCCAGAGAATTGGTATGATGCACTAGCAACGTTCTCAATGACAATGACTTCAATCTTTCCGTCAACAGCAGCGTTCCGAACATCTTGTACATCCGTGTTAGTTCCCCAGTCGCGGGGGACAGGAATGTAGTCAGCACTATCAAACTTGATAATGTCGCTGGGTTTGATTGTATACAGATACTTCCAAATATATCCATCACTTTCCAAACGAGGTTGGAGATCAGTGTGCACAGGTTCTTGGAGAGAAATAATCCCCTTACCACTGTTTGATGGTGCAGCACCATTGTAGATACACTCATAAACCCGGAAGTCCGAGTTGATGATGTAATAGTTGGAATTATAGAGACTAGTAGAACTAGTATTAGGACTCAGGTTGTCAATACTGTAGTCGTGACGGTACATCTCATAGATGGAACCACTCGTCCAGTTATTCTTACGAATAACTCGAAGGACATCAGACGAATTGATTTTCTTTGCAGAAATCAACGTATCATAGATCTTATCGTGCTCATCAAAGTTATCGATGGGCGACGGGGTGTTGGTGTTCCAATCAGATGCAACATCAGTGGCGTTCGGCAAGCCAATAAAAACATAATAACTGTTATCAGTGGTTGAGATTCCGCTGACAAAGTTAGATGCGTTCAACACCCTGATTTGGTCAGTTATAATGGCTGGCATTACGCTATTGAACTTTATCGTTTTATTTATGGGAGATCCAAGAGCAATCTGCTAGTTCTCACCACTTCAGGTGCAGTGGATAGACCCACCAGACCTTCTGTAGAGTTGACAGCAAATGAGGTTCCTATGTTTCCGCAGGTAACTTTCGCCCAACTAAATGTGCCGTAGTTGTTACCCACATCACTACTCAGACCAACAAATCCTGGTGCTAGACCATGATTAGTTTGGATATTGACATGAACTCTCACAACTTGAGAGGCAAGATCTTCGATGTGCGATACTTCGTATACACCATCTAGGAACTCTGTAGCAATGCCAACTGTTCCAGTTCTGTCTTGAGTGAGTGCGGTTACACCAGTACCAACATTAGATCTAGAGATGACAAAGTAGTCACCTGTGCCAATACCGGTCTTGGATATACCTCCATATTTATTGACCCGCGCTTGGGCATTCAATGGGATGTGTAAATGTAGTTGCAGTGCTTGAGCACTCACACCCACGCCACAGATAGTACCTTGGTCACCTGCAATGTTGGCACTTTCAATACTGACAACAGGCGTCTGATAAGTAGTAAGACCAAATCCAGTGGTGGGTCTGGCAGTATCTACAATCCTGATCGGGAAGTCTGATGTTGGATTGAAAGTATTTCCCTCACTGAATCGGAATCCAAGAGCACCACCTTGCATGTAAATAACGCTGTCGGTGCTAGCGATGTTTTTGATTGCTCGGGAAGATGGGAAGACATTACCAGCAAGTTCGGCACGGGACTTACTAACCTTTACCCCCTCCACAAAGAGATCATCTCTCTGCTTGGTCCACCGCAAAGGACGCAGTGGATCTACCACGTCAGTGATACCGGGACCCTTGTAGTTTGTAGTAAGAAGGGTGTCACGAGTCAGGATGTCACGAGCAACTCTAGAATCCTGATCAATAATCTTGACACCATCACCTTTCTTGATAGACTCAAGTGCAGAAGCAGTGTCAATGTCGGAATCGGTTCCCCTGTAGAATAGAATTTGGCAACTAGAACCTGCTACAGGAGGTTCAGTAAATTCGATCCTAGTTCCACCAGAGAAGTTATATGCAACACCTGGTTTTTGCAGGACATCATTGATGAAGATTAGTAGAACATCGTCAAGACTAATCGGACTACCTTCCTGCTTTTCAATACTAAGAACGACATTGTTATTCTTCAGTTGGAACGTAGTCTTACGACCATTGAATTGATCACTAATGTCATCCAGGATTTGCAACTTACCAAACACCCAACCAGCAAACTCATCGTCTGCGGTGTCTTCTACGGTAAAGATAGCGTTCTGGAAATTTGCTCCAATGCTGCTAACTGTAGGAATACCAACTACATTCAGGGTCTCGCCAACAGTATATCCATAACCAGGGTTGGTGATTGTAAACTCACCCAGACTCTTTCCAATACCAATTTCAACAGAGATGCTGGCACCTACACCAGTGTTGGCGCTTTCTAATTTGACATCATCATACAATCCGGGTTCATATCCAAAACCTTGACTATTGCCAATAGAAACAATGATACCCTTTCTAGGCAGTTTGTTAGCATTGACATCAACGGTGCTGAGAACATCTACTCCACCAGGAGTTTGTGTTCCAGTAAACCTAACAGAAGTAATACCTGTTGCAGAACCACCAATAAAAGTGTAGTCTTCGGAAGGTTTCTGGAAAATATTATTGATCAGAATTGCACCAAAATCACTGGTGATGCCTACAGTATTGCTGCCGCCAGAAGTCAGGGTAAAGGTTTTGCCAATACCAGTAAAGTTCTGTGCAACATCATCCATGACAATATTGCCGTCGTAGTCACTACGAGTAAATGCTCTGCCTTGGAAAGAACTACCAACAATGTCATCAGCAAAGACCAGGGTATGAGTTCCAATACCAGCAGAGGTCAGTGCAATGGGTTGATTGGTTACAGCGTCATCTTTAGTATCTGCAAACTTGAATGTGTTTGGTTCAGATTGGATAATGTAGTATTCCCTGTTAGAAACAAGTGGAGAAGGTGGTGTCAATGAACGAAGTTTGACGGCACTTCCAGTCTCAAGACTCTCAGTAAGAATAGTAAAATTATGATCTGTTCCTAGACCAACAATATTACTTGAATTGATACCAACTTGTCTACGATTGCCACCAAAAGGAACGTCTACAAAAGTAATCTTATCGCCAATAATATTGTAATCACCAAACACCAGCATGGCGGTGTCGCCAGCAGCATGGGTTTGTAATCTAGTTCCCAACCAACTTCTCTTTACCAGAAGGGTGTTAGCATTGCCACCACTGTTGGTAACTTCAACCGCCATGATCTCATCATTGATTTTGATGAGACTACCTGCTTCAAATATACTAGCATCATCTAGAACAAGTGTATTGTTAGAGACAGAGACCACTGATGCAGTAGCATTCTGACGTGGATAAACCGGTGACTGAACAATATTGTCAATCAGGATAATACACTTGGTGTTTAGTTTCTTTGCAGTAAAAGCGTGAGTGGCACCTACACCAACAGTTGTGAGACCAATGGGAGAATTCTGTAATGCTAATGCTTTTGTTGCTGCAAGCCGGATCTTATTCTCGTCAACTTTGATTGCAAATACACTCTTGGGCAAGGTGGTTCCAGCACCAGTGCCGTTCTGTCCATGCTGAATGCCAATAGGAAAAGTAGATCCGGTAAAATCTACATTGGGATGGGAATCATATACCAGTTCTTCACCAGTCCGATAGAAATGGTTCGGGATGACAATCGAATCGTCACCTAAAAGAATATCGGTTGTACTATCCCCAACAAATTCTTTCTTGAACAGAGGATCTCCCTCATGTCTCAGAGTAAACTGATTGAGGAAGGTCTCTTTCTCAGCGTTGAATTTTTTGTTGACGGATCCTATTTGAAATCCCATTAGAGTGTTATGGTTGTGTCGTTTGCGACGTTATCGGGTTTGTCAATTCGGATTTCAGAAACCCGGACAACATAGTCCTTGTTTGCTAGTGGCGTAAACCTCAAACGCATATTATTGCCACTGATGTTTATATCTATGGCTCGAATATCACGCTTCTGTTGAGTAGCGTTAGACAGGTTATTGTATACGTTATAATTTGAATATCCAGCAAACGCATTTGCGGATACGTTGAACACGGAGTATTCATCATCAGTGGTGTTATGCACTTGAATCAAATACTTCACAGAAGTGTAGTTAGTGTAATCCTTGGAAGAAACAATAACTGCGGAAGGAGATCCAGTAGCAGCAATCTCTGTGCGAGTAGCATTCAACTCAGCATCACCCACCTCAAGTTTAGGAATCTCCGAAACATTCAGTCCAGCAGTGGTAGCAACACCAACAGAGGTTGTCAAAGTTCTAATGGTAACTGCCTGGTTTGCTGCGGGAGTATATTGGAGTTTGAGAACTCCGCTATTTTGAACAACGTCAAAATCTCCCAAGGTGCTACCAGAATTCATGTTGCCATAATCTGAGAACAGGACTCCACCAGTGCCATCTGCCAAGAAGTTATATTCCTCAAGATCAGTTTCTGTATTGCTAGAGTGAACAACCAAAATTGTTCCTGACTTGAAGTCAGAAGCATCAATATCTTGAATAGTATGTGTTGCGGGAGAACCAGTTGCAGAGAAAGCAGAAGCAATACCAATCTTCTCGATGTTGGAATAAGAAGTGCTTCCTACACCAAGAGATTTGAGAACTGCTTCTTTATAGAACGTGATGTCGTAAGTGAAAGTGTTGTTGTAGGGTTCAAAAGAAACCTCAACAATATTTCCGTTCTGTTGTACAACAAACTCGCCCAAATCAAATGCATCTGACAGATCAGAATACTGGTTGATATATGCGTCAGTTCCGTCTGTGAATACAGCAAACTCACAATACTGAGTAGCATTGTAGGAAATTCCCAGAGAAGAATCTAGGACAACCTGAGCATAATACTTGACACAAACAGGACTGTTGGCAGAAGTGGTGTCAAAAGAATCAATAGCAACTGTTCGGATGAGGTTAGGATCATCATAGAACTGGGGACTGATGTCATCAATCTCCAAAACGCGGTTAGACTTACAGATCAGAGAAGAACCAAAACGTTGTGCATTGAAAATAATCTTGTCACTTACAGTGTTGGTTGCATTTGGTTCTTCATAAACCAAGTCGAAGTTATGAATATTGGACAGGGAATCTTCGCTGTCAATCAGGACCACAGACTTAGAGATAGTTCCTACGCCAACACCAGTAGTAGAGGTTTGACCAACACCAGTGGGTTGCGACGGAATCAGCATGTCTGAATGCTTTTTGAATCCGGCAATATGTGCCAGTGCATCAACTGGTTCACTCCAAGAAGCAATTCCAACGTTACTCTTCAGAGAGTATGCAAACGATTGATAGTAATCACTGTCTTGGATGCGTTGATAGAAGTTAGACAGTTGTCCGACATCATTTTCCCATCCAAAACGTTTCTTGAATACAACACCAACATCAAAGTTTCCTTTGAAAGTTTCTATCCTCTCGATAGTTCCACCCGAACCGGAGAGTTCAGCAGTAATGCTGTCTCCAACTTGGAATTCGTCAACATTGTTGACACGAATAACATTTCTTACTTTACCTTCACCCGAGACAATTCTAGATGTCTCAGAATTACGCATATTGATAATTCGCTCACCTTTGAAGAATTTACCTTCATCGAGAGTCACATCAAACTTGGCAATGTCCTTATCGTTACTAACAGTGCCAAAGGTTCCCAGATCATAGACGCCAGGATCAACGGGGACCTCATAAGTAATCGTTGCTTTGTTGATAAGACCAACAGCCGGATTGACTGCTGTTAGAGTAAAGGTATCAAATCCAAATGTGGATGAGTTATATCCATGACCGGATGTCACACCAACGTTCTCAACGAACACTTTATCGCCAACTGCGAATGGCATGTTAGTTGCATCAAATCCAGTCTCTGGGGTCTTCAGAGTTAGAGTGACATTAGGAGCACTATATGTGACAGTTACAATACCAACTCCATTGCTGTTGTTGATAGCAACCAGTTTATTGTCACCACTGCTCAGGTTGTTACCTCCCTGGACAATGCGAACATTAGATACACTAGAACCAAGAAGATCTACTTTGAATTCAGTGCCAGCATTGACTTCATTCTTCTTCGTGTTATAAATTACCAAGTCTGGACCAGTCAGATATTTCTTACCAGTGCTGGTAATAGCAACGTTAGAGACGGTGAAGTTGTCCTTCAGGAAGAGAACCTGAGGCATCTCTGCTTCTGGACGCAGAGTCTTATCTGATGGATAATCATAACCAGACTGGATGATTTCTACAGTATCCAACTTGCCAACGTTTGAACCAGAAGCACGCAGCAATGCAGATGTACCAGTTGTTGACCCAACAGTTACTTGCGGAAGATCTCTATAACGAGTACCCTTAGAAACCAAGAGCAGATCAGCGATTGGACCTTTCTCAGTAAGAGAAGTCGTGGTATAATTGATATCTGCTGTTACTGAAGTATATCCAACACGTTCTGGGTTCTCAAAAATGTTGAACTTGAATGTGTCGCTAGTAACAGAACTAATAGATGCTTTGGTCGTAAAATCACTTTGTGTGACTACGATCTTACCGTAATCGTCAATAGAGTCATCGACTTCAATAATCTTAGAAGTATCAAGTGATTCTAACTTGTAGAATAGAGTTCTAGGAACTTCTGGGGTGAAGTGTACAGATGCCTTAGCACCACTAGAACCAGGGGCACCACTGTAACTAACTTCGATAGTAGATTTACCGGAACCAACAAAAGACTTCTGGTACGTTGAATCTAGATAGAATCCGAGTTTAGTATTTGACAAAGACGAATCAGACATGTCAAACTCAAGCAGATCACCATCAACAACGGTGACTTTGGGATTTGCTGAGTTACCAATACTCACAAACCTGTTGCCAGGATTGTAGGTAAGAGCGATAGAACTAGTTCCCATGGAAACAATGTTCATATCAATCTCATCCCCAGGACGCAGAGTATGGGGATTCTTGGTGGTAGCAGTTACATCAGTGATTTGAATTGTGGCAGTGATTTCTCCTCTAACTGTTTTGAAGGAGTGGGTATTGCCAACACCAATGTTGCTGTAGAACAGTGCCCGACTATTAGGAGAATTGATTTGGTTCTGCATGGTGACAACACCAACAGTGCTGTTGTCAACAACTTGAACGAACAGAGTTTCGGGCAGAGGAGCAGACCAACCAGAAGCAGTGCCAACACCAGCAGTCAAATATTGAATGGCAGTGCCGTCATCATAGTTGTAAGTAATTTTTTCACCGTTCTTGAACGGATGGTTGGGTAGGAAAATAGTGCCCTTGGGGATGTCACGAGTACCACCAGTGCCTAAGATTCTTTGGTTGGTGATAGTATGGGTTTCTCCTTGACCAATAGATGCACCAATACCCAACTGGGAAGTGGCATCAAAATAGACACGTTCATCTAGTGGGGTGGAGTCGCAACTCGGAAGATCGAAGGTAAACTTACGCTCAAGACGATCAATACGTGAACCGTTAGTATGAGCTACACCAGCAGTGCCATTTTGGGCACGTAGCAGGTCAAGTTCATTTCTTGCAGTATCAATTCTGTAAATACGGAACTGCTCACTATTGATGCGGATGATGTCATCAATTTCAAATTTAGATGGATCATCACTGATCTTGACACTGGTAGTAATACCACCATTGACGCCTAGGGCATTGATTGTGGTAGACAGACCAGATTTGACAGAACTTACCGTAACAGTATGACGACCTTCAAGTTCGTCATGCAGGGTAGAAGAGACATCATCTACCCTAAGCGAAGTTCCAGTAACTAGGTTATGAGGAACAGTGGTAATACCAGTGACACTGCCACCGGTATATACAAACGTAGTATCAGGGAAACTGTTTACAGTCGATGTGAAAGAACTAATGATCGGGCCACTAATTTTTGAAACGTGGGCGATTGCGCCAAATCCGTTGGTTTCACTGTTATCAAATACCACGTTGTCACCAACACCGTACTCATTACCACCATCAATAATGTCCAGTGAAGTAATTCCACCAGTGTTTGTCGAGACGATTCGGGATTGGACGAATGTATTTTTCTGCGAGTTCGAGACGAAATCATATGAATTGATGTTGTAGTTTCTAGTATTCCTGACCAGATTGTACTTCAAGGGATCATGCTGTTGGTCAAATCCGAATCCTAGGTTCAATACCTCTGGTTGAGATCTATAAGAATCTCCCACAACATATGGGAAAATGGGTTCTCTGCCATTGTTGAAAGGACTTCCAGAGTTAGAAATCTGGTTACTAGTTACCGTAGTAAAGTATGCATACACTCCGTTTGGATAATCTGGAGTGACAGTAAATCTACCATTATGTTCATCAAGGTCACCAAAACCAGGTCTGTATGTGTAATCCTCAACAAAGAATCCAGCAGGATAGTTTGCGATACTAGGACCGTTAGTACGCTGACCAGACAATTTCACATAACTGGATTGCATATATCCAAGAAGACCGCTACCGTTGGGATTCTTGAATCCTACGGGTCCATAAATGGGGTTGCCGTCATACGCCCAACCGAGGATGGGTGAGTGGTCACCGCCAGAATCTTGGAGATAATCCCTCAAGTTACGTGGTGCATAGTAATTTACGTAAGGGTTGCCAAGATTGCTGTCCTTGGCAACTTCGTAATAACCATCATCCGTAGATACATCACCAAAACGTGCATATCGATTCACCTGGTTGATAGTCCACTCATTCAGATTAGCAGAGTAGATTGCATGACCACCAGGAGTCTTTGCTGCAACAGTAGTTTGGGACTGGGTGTAATTACCACCCTTTTCAATCATCTCAATGGCAACAATCTGACCATTAGAAACAACTGCTTTCGCCTTTGCACCCACACCGTCACCAGTGATGACAATATCTGGGGTGCTGAAGAAATCTTTACCACCAGACTTGATGATAATTTGATCTACTCGACCATTGACGATGAACGGTTGCAAGAATGCTTCTTTGCCAATAACCGTGTTGATTTCTGGTCTGAAGTTATCATTGATTACGGTAGAACCAAAGTTATCACCAGGAACGGTAACAAAGACGTTCTGAACAGAACCTCGTACAATAGGAGTTGCCGTAGTGTTAGAAGTTGTAATGCCCTGACGACCACTAACAAGAACCTGAATCGCAGGATCTTTGAAGGTATGCGTTCCTGACCCAGGACCGTTCAGTGCAATAACATTTTGATTATTTTTGTCAGTAGTCAGTTGGAAAATGTCATCAGAGACTTTGGACACAAAGTATTGACTGTCATCAACCAAACCTTGAATGTTTGCAATATCAGAACTATAGACAACAACATCGCCACTGTTGAATCCGTGGTTGTTGATTTCAATGCTGTTAGTAAATGTATTGATACCAGCAATAGTGGTGATTTCCCTATTATGGAAAGAACCGGTTCCTTCAATCAGGATCTCATCAATCCTGCTACGTCTCCTAACAGAGGTGAATCTTTGAATACCTCCACCACTACCAGTGATAGGAATAATGACCTCAACATTTGTCGCCAAAGAATTTGCTTTGGTCTCAGAAAGACGGAATGAGAAGTCATCAATCTTCCTTACAAAATACGATGCAGAATCAATAAGGGTTCCTGGTGTCGTGCCAATACCAATATTGCTTGTGCCATTCGTAGTATAGATAATCTCCTCACCATTTGTAAATCCATGAGGTTTGGCAAACAGGAAGGTATCTGTTGAGGTGTTTACCACACCACCAGTTGTTGTACTGTCAAAATCAATGACTCGGGGCACAGTTTTCATCTTTGCCCGTGCCACAACATCCTTATGGTTGCCGCCAAGGATGGATACTGTAGGAACTTCCTCGTAATCAAGTCCCACAGTGTCGTCATCGTCCACCAGGACCTCCTGTAAGGTGCCTTTCATCTGTGCAATGCAAGATGCACCCACTCCGGTGTGTCCTGCCTGTGCAACCGATAGACGGGGAGGATTGATGACATCATATCCATCACCACTATTCAGGACAGTGACAGATTGCAGAGAACCATAGAAAATCTTGTCAGTTGCTTTATATGAATAGATCTCAACACCGTTGACAAACAGACCAACGCCGCCCTGTACAGTTTTGACTGGACCAGTCGCGGAAAATTCTGGTTTGTTGAATTTACGCAGCAGTTTCTGAGCACCTAAGTCGGTGTTGTAGAAAATTGTAGGAGTCAGTAACCCAGACTGGGAGGCACCGATATCTGCTGCGGTGAATACATCAATATACTGACCACTACGAACGTTCTCGGGAGTAAATGCCAGAGCAATCTGACTATCACTGATCCTCTTGACAAAGTAAGACTCACCCTCAGTAAGGTTGGTCAGTGCAGTGCCAAGAATGTTCTGATAAACAACCTGATCGCCATCATAAAGATGGTGATCGGTAATGTCGATCAGATTAGTGGCACTGTTTGGAGTGAAGAAAGCACGATCTCTCTTAGAAGGATTGATCTGCCAGTGAGGAATGCTATTTGATGCAACAAAGACACTATCGTCTGGATCAGAATAAGTGTTCTGAACGTCAGCAATAACTTGCTGGTTGACTTTCAGATTACGACGGACTTTATAGCGTTTTTGTGGAGTAAGAGTTGAACAAGCAACTGTGATGCTATCATCAGAGATAGAAGCAGTGATAGTGCCAGGAATTACGACATTATCAACATCAATGATGTCAACTGTGTCACCAGCAATAAAAACATGATCGGTGTCAAGTTTGATATTGTAGTTGTTAGAACCGTTTGCGGTAAATTCTAGAATACCATAAGATACAGCGGTATTGTAGATCCAACTAGACCAGCGACGATCATTCTGCTCTATACCCAGAGTCTTGACATTGATGTCACTGCCTTTCTGTTGATTGACTGCCTCTCCATTGAATTTGGAGAGAGACCCAACAATCTCCAGTTCAACTGGGCGTTGCAAGTCTCCATTTTCATAAGACCTTGCATTGATTCCTTGAGTTACTGTTGACCCAATAGAAATAGCAACCGGACAAGCAACATCAAGATCAAATTTAGTATAACTTTTGTTATTATATCTAAGGACTCTATTATCTACTTTGATATTGCCACTAGTGCTAAAACCAACGGTAGAATCGACAAAGATGGAAGTAGCACCAAGGGGTGCTTCAATAGTTGTGAATGACTTGTTTGTTTGTTGGAACTCACCGAAAGTGGTGTTCTCAGAAATAGCAATGCTGTAATATGTTGTGAGACCAACAATAACAGACTCGACATTGTAGATCGATCCTTCAGTCTTAGTAGGAGAAGTGTCCTGCTCTAAAGATTCTCCAGCAATTTTCAGGGCATCACCACTAATACCTTTAGCAATGATGACATCATTAGTGACATAATCCGCCGAAGAAGGACGAATCATAAACTTGGCAGGTTGAATCATTTCAACCGGTTCGCCATACAAAGCACCAAACAGAATCTTGAATGCTTCTTCTGTTCCTTTGGAACGATAAAAATCTTTTGCTTGACGGATAAAGTTGGATTGATCAACCCTACCGTGCAATGGACGCTCCGAGAAACCAGGCAACACCTGCTTCTTGAGTTTCTTCAGGAACTGGGTCAAGAAAACATTACTAAGATTTTCTACCCTTGCACCAACATCATGAGTGCCTACACCACTGGTGCTGAAGGTCAGATACTCAGGTTGGTTGGTTTTAGCGTTATTTTCAATACCACTGAAACCACGGGTGCAACCAGTGAAAGAGTTTGTGGTGATACCAGTATAGGTAATGATCTCATTGTTGATCTTCAGCAGACCATACCTATTAGGCCAACCTTTTGTTGACACAACTTCAATGGTTTTTTGTGCACCATCACGATAAGACGTGAGTGATGTAAAACCAATCAGGTTTTCATTGTTGAGAAAGTCGAGACCTTTATATTCAACCAGGTTTTCCGCAATATCAACCGATCCCCCCTGGTATTCCTGGGAGATGTAATACTGCTTTAGAAACTCTCCAAAATCAGGATTCTCAGCATCTATAGACGCAGGAATTTGACTTTGAACAACCTCGTGTATTTTTACTCGGCTAAGAGAGGTCTCTATCATTTATTCCGATACTATTTCTAGTTAGATGCACCAGTGCTAGTTATAACAGTTCCACGGACCTTCTTGTCAGCAAAGTAACTGGACTGTGGGACGAATTGTGATCCAGAAGTATTGGCACCGGTTGCAATACTATCCTTCCTCATGTAGAAGTTGCTCTTAGAGACATCAAACTGCAAGTACAGTTCGTTCTTTGCAAGAACATCGTTTGATTGAGGAATTGCCTCAACCTCAATAATATTGTCGCCCACAAGAGTGGATGTGATGTTGATGGTATCAAGAACAATCTCACCTTTAGCATAATCAATTCGACCAAGGTTCTTGGTGATAACTTTGACGCTATCATCCTGAAGAATCTGGAACATAAAGATCGTACCCTTATCTTCACTTACCTTTTGGTCACTGAAGTAACAAGTTCCAACAACACCAGACGCAGTAAATCCGGTAGACCGGATGTTATACTGCTCATCAGGTGCATACATGGTATTGAGGAAACAAATCTCATACTGGGCAAACTGATTGACTTTGGCAATCAAATCCCTTCTCATTCTCACTAGGGTGATATTTGAAGTGATAGAAGTATCAACATTGTCAATCGTAGATAGAATCTTACTGTACTTGAACCTGCCGCCGAATTTGTTGAGTTCCTTGCCAGACCCAAAAGTAGAAAGAGCTTTGATAACATTAGTCTTCAAGTTGTCAATATCTCCAACAAAGTTGGAGTTGTAGTAAACATATGAGTCAATCTCAACATACAGGAACTTGAGATCAATGAACGTAGGAACAATTCCAGCAATAGAATAACTCTTCAAGTCAGTCAGAAGATTCTTCTTAGTCAAGTTTGACAAGAAAGAACCATTCTTGGGTTTCGCAGCAATGTAAACCCGACCAAACTGGGGAGGATCTAACTCCTCACCACCATAGGCACTAACCGACTCAATGTTAGGGAAGATTGCCGGGAGGATTGCTTCATAGTCATTTGCCGTCACTGCCCTGTATTGGGACGCATAGAGGCGGGGAGCGTAATACTTGACACTCTCCAACGGTTCAATGCTATCGCCGTTCTGAGACGCTTCTAGGGCAACTAGAGCAGCACTAAACCCAGACTCAGTAGCACCATCCTGATCTTTCAGGGTGCCTGAGAAGTTGAACTGCTTGACACCATTACCCACCTTACCATTGGTCTTGATGTAACCAATTTCGATGACATTACCGGATGACAACTTTTTGCCAAAGATATCATCACCAAACAAGACCTCATACTTCTCGTCAGAAGTTTCTTGGAGCAAATAAATGTTGGACGTAGAGGTGACACCAACAATAGTGTCAACTAGATTGTAATCAACGCTAGTATTGTCAGAAGCACTATTTTTGATCTTGACTTTGATCGTAGAGGTGTCAACATTGTTGTTGGGGATCACGAACCTTTGATTGGGTTGTGACTGATCTACGGTAAAAGTATTCTTGATATATTGTCCTTGATAAATCTCAATGTTTGCTCCAGCTTCACCATCGTCTGCTGGGAAAGTGATCTCCTCAGGAATGGAGAACAAGAAACTGGTATCATTAGTAGAACCATTGGCAACAATGCCAGGTTGGATACTTACAGTCTCAGTATCAGATGCTAGATTAGAAAGGTCAATGGCAACCAGAGCACGCGCTGCTCTTGCTGAACGAGGAACATATCCAATGTTTCGTGCCAGGGATACAACGTTCTCCCTCAGCGTTGCAGAGTCAATGAAAGTCTCATTGACCGCCATGTTGGTGTTATAGGCAGTGCTATAAGCATTATACGCTAAAATATTGATTAGGATGCTGAGGTTAGACCCCTCAAAGTCCATATCTGTGAAGTTACTGTTCTCCCTCAGATAGTCTTTGATGGACCTCTTGATGTCCTCAAAATTCAGATTGGTAAATTGGGTGAGTGCCATTATAGCCTAGTAGGTTCAAGTACGAATGATACCGACTGAGCAGGTCTAGTCAGTCCCACAATGTCGTAACTAATAGTCACCGCAAGTGCATTATCATCGGGTTTGCTAATAACCTGAATGTCTGTCAAGTCAACCCTTGGTTCAAAGTTGGTTATTGTAGTCTCAATCTCTCCTCGAATGGGATCAATGTAATCATCGTTCGCTAATTCAAATAACGAAGCGGTAATTCTTGTTCCCAGAAGTGTATTGAAAAATACTTCGCCTAATCGGATACGGACCAAGTTTTGAACTGAACGCTTGATGGCATCTTCGTTCTTCAGAGGAATTATGTCTTTAGTAACTGGATGAGTTTTCATGGATAAGGAAATATCCTTGAAACCCTCCGACGTTCTCTGAATCGGCACAGTGACCCTAATATCTCGTATATTTATCTATTTAGAGGCACAAAAAAGGAGGTCTTTTCAGACCCCCTCATGTCCTAGGTAACAAATCTCTACATCATCTGGGTGTGGATATCCATTTGCATAATATTCGTCAGCAAGATCTTGAGAATATTCTTCCATTTCCGCTTCTGTGATGGAAGCGTAAACTTTCTTCCCACACACCCAAATATCATATAGATCCATATACTTATACCACAGACTCAATTATATATGCGTATCAGATAATTCGAGTTTTTTCGTGTCCAACTCGACACTTAGGATCACACCAAATTTCAAAACCTGCCTTCTGTGCTTCAAGACAGAATGACACATCTTCGCCACACATGTCTTGTACTTCACCAGATTCAAAGACCTGCATCTGTGGAGCAAACCAAGGATACTTCATCTTCTCGTGCTCGAAGACTCCGTGCTTGATCAGCAACCAACCAAAACCGGTATAGTCCACAGTGAACGGTTTACGACGCTTCTGGATGCCATCCAGCATCTCATGGTTCATCACACCACCGTTGTTTTTGAAATCTTCTTCTTCCAACCAGTGAGCAACAGAGGTAGTCTGTCCGTCTTCAGTCACATACCAACCAGCAGCAATATCTTTATCCATCCAAAGGAGACGGTAGAACTGCTCTAGACCGAAAACAATATCACTATCAATCCACAACTGATAATCATACTTCAGGTTGCCCTGCCAAGGTTTCTGATCTGGACCTTGGAGAACATTAGCGCCCAGACATTTACATCGGGCAAAATTGACCATGGACGAATAGTCTTGGGAGATCTGCAAAGAACCTCCACGTTGCACAATCTCAAAAGCGAGTTGTACAAAATTCTTCAGGTAGATATATGAAACCGTACGACCGGGAAGACAGAAAACAAACGTTTTTCCCTTTACCAGTTCGCGGGCAGCTTCAATACTAAACTCATCAGACTTTTTTGCAGCGTCCTCGCTTTCAGGTGGAGTCGTAACCACCTTGAATCCTTTTGCCATGAAATGAAAGGTTTGTCAATTCAATTATACCACCTTATATAGGTTAGCACAATTAGAACACTTTTACGTTATACTTTGCCTGAAAATCCAGTGCATCACCCCAATCGTTGACCATGGGTTTGCCCCTTATGTTCAATGAAGTGTTGAGTAGTACAGGACAACCTGTGACACGATACCACTCCTCTAGGATAGGTCTTAGGATGCTGCTAGAGGTCTCAGGTACAGTTTGTACTCGTGCACTATTATCGACGTGTACAGCAGCAGGAATCTCCTCAGGACGCAAACAATTATAGACATATGACATATACCTAGAATGCGAATGATTCATGTCAAAATAATCCTGACAATGCTCTTCTAGGATTGCAGGAGCAAAAGGCCGGAATTCCTGGCGTTTTTTGATGCGATTTACTTTTTCCTTGTTCTCGGCTTTCCTAGGATCCGCTAGAAGTGATCTGTTGCCTAAAGCACGGGGACCATACTCTGCTCTGCCATTTGCAACACCCGCAACGCCATTTTCAAGCAAACACTGAACAACATCCTTAGGATCAACCTTACGTTCAATATTATGTCCACAGTAAGGCGTCCACTGCACTTTCTTGCCAGATACCAACAATGCAGCACCTAACGCCGCTCCAGCATCTCCTGGGTTAGGCATAATCCATAGATTGCACATTTCCCGCAGTTTGGTGTTAGCAACGCAGTTTAGAGCAACCCCACCACCATAACAAACGTTATTGCTGTACTCAAGTGCTATCTTGAAGATTTTGGTCAGTTCTTCTTCCAAAACAACTTGAGCACTCTTTGCCAAGTCAAAAGTTGAGTTGGAGAAGTCAATATTGATTCCCCGGTGATTATTTTCTGCTAGGAGTTGTCTGAGTTGGTTTTCGTGCTTATTTTCACCAAATGCCGCCATACCCATAAAAATATACTCTTCATCCAAAGGACGAAGACCAGCATACTTCGTTAGAGCAGAATACCAAAGACCAATCGACTTTGGATACTTCTTAGACCAGACTTTCGTATATTTCGCTCTTCCGTCAATCATATTGGCAACCCAGACTGAACTACAGTCAAATTCGCCAATACTGTCTACAACAACACATGCTGCCTGCTCAAACACCGAAGTTTGGAATGCTGCGGCAGCATGAGACAAATGATGGGTAAAATCTACCGTAGGACGAAATCTTAGTTCCCTAGGTTTGTTCCAATGCTTCTGTCCAGCAAAAAACTGCCTCATCCGTTTAGGAAAAGGTTTTTCATAGAAAGCATAGACACCATCATAGGTATTCAGTGCTTCCGCCATAAATGCAGCTTCATCACAAAGATATTTGTCATGTTTCTTCTTTGAGTACCTTTCGCCGTGTGTGGCAAAGATAATTCTGTCTTCATGAACTACTGCAACTGCTGAGTCATGAAAACCTTCGGAAAAACCAATCATTCTTCAGGATTTGGTTCCTCATCCATATCATCATCATCTTCGTAGATGAACGGGTCCATTCGACGAATCTGACGTAACCGCCACTGTAGTATCAACCAAGAGAACGGATTGAACATATGAATGAGTAGTGCGTTCTATGTATATTACTTTATTTCCCATCTTTGTGGGAGATAACCGAAATACATTCTAAAATTGTCATATATTGGTTTACACATTTGTTTTGCATACTCCATAGTTTCTTTTGGCATATGCATCACGTCAGATTCCCACTGATCGTTCAAATACTGTATATGGGGTGCTGCTGGACCCAAATCCGGCACATATGCGTTTTTGTGGACTTCTTTGATTTCATATCCGATAAAATCCGACAATGGTTTGGTTTCTCCATTCCAGAAATCCTCCATAATCGTAATATGACAATTTTCCGACCCAAACGCCATTGCCCACTTCAAAAACATTTCTGCATACCCAAAATCGACGCCAGATTTCATAAAATGGCGAACTGGGTCATTAGGATTTTGTTTTTGACGCACAGACCACAATCTGCGAATTGGATCTCGGAAAACAATGCTAATTTTTACATCAAAGTGTTTTTTTAGGTCAGGAGCAATCGACATGATGAAATTTTCATCACAATACCCGTTTGGGTTGCTAAAATCTGCTACTGCCTTATAATCGTCTTTGATATTGTCCCAATGCCGTTCGTAGTACTCAATATACTTTTGTAGAGTAAACGGAGGAGACCAAAAATACTTTATTTCCTCCTCAGTCCACTTTCCTGCAACATAAGGAGACTCATGAGTAAATATCTTTGGTTTTCTCGTTGACGTTGATTGTTTTGACGGTCCAAAAAACTCTTTGTAAAATCTGACACGCTCAAAGGTCTTTTTTTCTGCCGCCAGGTTCATCAACCACAAATATCCCTTCTCTTTCCGATGCCCAGCATGGCAATACTTGTTATACCAACCTAAAGTATAATATAATGGAGTTGTACCAGACCATCCGGTGCCAACATTCAAAAATAAGGTGGGTTTCATGATTTGGACAATTCAACTCTAATTTGTTCGACGGTATAGTCGGTTTTTATACCCGCCATGATCATTCTTTGCATTGTGATCTGAATATCTTCTGCTTGCTCTTTAGTCAACTCTGTAAAAATAATTTTTTTGTCTAGATAGACATCATACGGCATAAGTGACCTCCAATTTTGTACAATATATAGGTTTATGAAACCAACGCTACTAATAAATCCTGGCACCGGGTGGTCGGCAACCACGCCCATGTTTTACACCCTTGCGTTGGATAATAAGTACGCTCATCAGGGACATTATAAAGAAAATTGGTTTCTGGTGAAACTACAGAAGAATGATGACTCTTTCAATGAGGTTTTCAAGAAAGCAAACTCTCCTGCATTGAAGGGATCAAAGGGCAAGCGCCCACATGACCATCCTTGGGGTAAAATTCTATCATCTCGCAACGAAATTGCCAAGAATACCCCGATGGACATCTTTTTTCGGGAAAAAATCAAAATCGATGACTACATTGAGTACTATTTGACGCACTGGGACAATATAAAACACGATTACGCTGCTGTCTGTGACTTTTGCAACGGAAATTGGGGTTTAGATTACGGATTTTTGAAGATGATCGCTCCAAAACTGCTTGATCACTTTGAAATCAAGGTCATGATGGAATTTCGCGACCCAGTAAGGCGTTTTTATTCGGAAATTGGCAGTCTTTTCACCAAAACTCTTGATTTTGGGTCAAAAGATCACCACGATTTCAAAGTCAAGTCGCTAATTCGGCGAAAAAAGCAGACAAAAACGTTTTTTTACCATCTTTCTCAAGGTTGGTACTCAAATAATTCTAATTTTCGGGAAGGTTATGCCAAATACGTCGATGTTTTTGGTAAAGAGAACGTTTATACTGTTATAATGGAAGATTTTTGGGATAAAAAACAAGAAAAAAACCAATTACAACAGATTTCTGACTTTTTGTCATATAAAGTTGAGAAAATTCATGAAAATGCCTACGTTCCCTTCATGGGAAAGAACGCTCCACAGTACGAATTCCTCAAAGATCAGTGGTCAAGTGACATTGAAGAGTTGACTGACGAGGAATATCGGAGGGCAGTTCACATTATGTCTAGATATTATACCGATTTTGAAAATACCTTCGGGTATATACCAAGTTCATGGAAGAAATAGTCGCGTACCAAACGACTTTGATGTCATTGCTGATGTTTAGGAAGCTCGTATCAGATAAATACCAGAGGGCATGGAAAATCATGCTCACGATACCATCGCACGAAGCATAGATGAAACTCCTTACATTTGGATCTTCTTGGACCCAAGGAACAGGGGCGAGTTACACTGATGGTATGACCCTGGAAGAGTATAAGGTTGCATGCTGCATTGCAGGTGAAACTACTTACGACAAGGATCGAAATAACCCCCTAACCTGGAAGAACCTTCTTGCTGAGAAGAATGGGTGGGAACTGACTACACATGCTCGTGTTGGTAGTAGCAACATGAGAAACTTCCGTAAGATGACGGAAGTTCTTGATGGTACTGATGCTGCTGAGACCATTGTTTTGGTCGGTGTTCCTCATCTTGCCCGTCATGAACTCTTTATGAACGATGACTCAGTAGGATTCAATGCCTCTGGCAAAGGATATGTTGGTGTGCTGTATGCCAACGGATATGGTAACTCCGCTAATATCTTCAAGACCAAAGATTTTGACATGTTCCAGTATGTCAAGAATCACTATAACGAACAGAACGAAACCGAGCAACTGCAATATAACATTGCTCACTGGAATCGTTATCTGACTAACCTTGGGTACAAGATCTTCTGGTATGATGAACTCAACCAGATCAAGTATACAACGGTACCCGACAACTATCTGTTCACTGATAGGGACGATCGTTCTCTGATGACCATGCTTGCTGTAGATGCAGGTTGGACTCCTGAAGAAGATACTGATCACTCTGGTCAGTCCATGCATCAAGATTGTAAGCGGGCAAAGTATCTGGTAGAGAAGAAGGCAGTCAACCCTCACGCTATTCTGCCTACCGCAGCATCTCAAGCAAAGATCGCAGATTGGATGGACACTGCAATCAAAGCAAAACTCTAAATTGATCTGACTTTGTTATGAAAAAATTAGTTACCTTTGGTTGCTCATGGACCTTCGGGACCGGTTCTGCCTTTGAGAACGGCATGACCAAGATGGAGTACAGGAACATCTCTGCGGATAAGGAACTATGCCGTCAGAATGCTTTCCGTACAATCCTTGCTGATCACTACCAATATAAGAACGTCAATTATTCTGTCCAGGGTTCGTCAAACCAGAGACAGTTTCGTCATGCCAGAAAATATTTTGCTACGAATGAACTAGCAGAAGATAAAGTAATTGTGTTGTGGTTTATCACCTCCACAGCACGCCATGAGGTCTATTGTACGAATCGTTGGGGGAAAGAGGGCAACGCAGGGTATAGTAACGTGCTGTACGGCAACGGAGGCACCGCTCATGAGCACATGATGAGAAAGTGCAACTTTGATTCAAAGCAATACGTCAAAGATCATTATAACCACGAAGAGCAGGTGAGACGACTGAGATTTGAAATGCTCCATTGGAATCGATACTTTGAAGGTCGTGGTATTGAGAACTATTGGATCGATACATTCAATCATCATGACTATGGAGTAGAGATTCCTCGGTTGTTATTTGATAAGGAACCTCGAAGGGATGTACTCTATCAAATGCTAAATGCTAGGGGAATCTCTATACAAAATGATTCCTATCATATCTCACAATACACTAGAGATTCTAAAAGGATCGATACTGCTGTCCGATTAGGTCTTGTCAATCCATATTCTTATCATCCGACCAAAGCGGGTCATCATCTGATTGCAGAACTCATCAATCAGCAAATTGCATTATGATTCTAATTACATTAGGAGATAGTTGGGTACGAGGTCGTTATCCACTCAAACAAAAGAATTGGATGAGAATTCTTGGTGAGCATTATAATTTCAAGTGTAACGACTTATCAGAACAAGGTGCGTCAAACTGGAATCAATTTCGTAAGGCAACCCATTACTTCAATCAGAACATCAATCCAGAAGAAGTCATCGTCCTATGGGGTATCAATACTCTATACTCAGATGAGATCTACATGAATGGTAGGAATGCTTACACTCAAATGCGATTCTCTGCTCATACAATGAATCCTAGAGCAGATCGTAAGTTCAGGCATAATAACTATGATTATTCAATCACCAGGCACTATGAAGATCATTTTGATATTGATATCGTAGAAGAAAGGACTAGAGACAATATCCGATTGTGGCAAAAGTATTTTGACTTGTCTGGTATCCGTAATCTGTGGTATGATATCCATAACGAAACCAATACCATTACTGCTAATAAAGTTGTATTCCCCTATCAAGGAATGCAAGACTTAGTATCACAAACCATTGCATCTAGAAAAGTTTATGAGCAAGATCGACATCATTTCGCTACTGGTTACGTCGATTGTGACCGTATTGGTGATTTACGCTTAGGTGGTCTAGTTGATGATGCACTCCTTCCAACACAGGATGGTCATAACGAAATCGCTATATTATTTGAAAAGGCATTGAAAGATATCTTATGACAACATTAGTCACGATTGGTTGCTCATGGGTCAAAGGTGTTGGTGCAGCATATTCCTGTAAGAACCCAGATGATAAAGACACCTATCAGAGTTATCGAGGCATAACGCCCCATAATGCCCCCTATGCCTGGCGAACACTTTTAGCAAAGAAGTATAACTTAGAACATCATAACCTCGCACAAGGTGGTTCTGCTAATAAAACACAGTTCCGTCTTGCAACAGAATACTTCAATACAGTAGAAAATCCAGAAGACATTATCGTCCTATGGGGTATCACATCTATCCATAGAGACGAACTCTTCTTCAATAATATCGATAAGTATAGAGCATTCATTTTCAATCGTCATACTAAACG
>CEPY01003017.1_pt1 | contig 35106 bp, 43 predicted proteins | sample 530421 | NCBI WGS metagenome assembly CEPY01 (sample SAMEA2620065, study PRJEB7988) | marine metagenome | biome: marine biome (ENVO:00000447); feature: surface water layer (ENVO:00002042); material: "saline water (ENVO:00002010), including plankton (ENVO:xxxxxxxx)" | depth 5 m
ACTGTTGGTGCAGATGACACCTTCGAAGCTGGCATTACTTCGTTTAAAACAAGTGCTGTTCACAACTTTGGTATCGTATATTATGACGGGAAAGGAAGGTCTTCTTTTGTTCAGAAAATAGACGGTGTACATGTTGGCGGATACAAGGCCGCTGGTCGTGGTAGTAATCACGGCGCGGTTAGAATCGATCTAAAGATCAAGCACACTCCTCCTTCTTGGGCAAAGAAATATCAGATAGTATACGGAGGCAACGAAACCTACTCTAACTTTATGCAGTTTGGTGTTGCGGGCGCACACTACAAAGATTCAGATGAAAAGATATTCTTAGACATATTCCCTATTGAGGGAAGTCCAGATTCTTACTCAAATGACAAGGGCGCTAATTTAGAGTATACGTATAAAGAAGGAGATGTACTACGTATTATTTCCTTCAATGATTCAACACAAACCCAGCAGTACATAGACGAGCAGGTTTTTAAAGTATTGGGCAAAGAAGTAATAACCAACGCTTCAGATGTTACCCCAAGCCGAGCATCTACATTTGTTGTGATTAGGGACGAAGATTATTCTCTCAAGACTTACAATGGTTTTACTCTTACAAAGGTTAAGGCGTCAAGTGACGATTGGGGTCAAAGAGTTATCGTGGAGATACTTTCCCCTAATACGGTAAACAACGACACGATATACCATGAAATTGGCGAGGTCTACAACATTACTGGCGGAGCACACGTAGGAGATGCAACCGATGGCGGGTATCCAGTTGTTCAACTTACAGACGGTGATGTATATTTCAGACCTCGTGACCTACTTATGGCTAAATACGACACGTCTAATTCAGAGTATGACCAAGATCTTTATAACGAGTATCTATACGTTCGTAAATATGTAGAGTCTCCTAAAGCCAGTGACTTCTATGACTCTGCTGTAACTTCAATGGGCAGGCCTCATGCTATAAACGATGACGCTAAGCAGGTTCGCCGACGCTCTTCTGTTACATATTCAGACCCGTTCATTGCGGATAGCAGTGTCTTGGGCTTGTCCAGCTTTAATGCAACTACCGCCAACTTCTCAGACTTTGAGATTAGGCACGGTAAGATAGATCGACTTGTTGATCAGACAGATAGGCTGTATGTGTTTCAAGAAAACAAGGTCGGAATTGTTGGGGTAAACAGAAACTTGTTAGAGACTTTGAGCGATCAAAATGTTGTTGTTTCTAATGTAGTATTTAGTACGCCAAACTATTACGCTGGAGATTTTGGTTCTAGTGGCTATCCTGCTGCTGTTGTAGAGCGATTTGGAATGATGTACTTTGTTGACGTTAAGGCTCAAAGAGTGCTTCGTATTTCAAGAGACGGCATTACTCCTATCAGCGATCCTAATATGGATTCTTTCTTTGATAAAAATTTCTCTACATATCTCACCCAAAGCGGTAAAACAGAAATGGATATCGTAGCTGGATTCGACCCAGATAATTCTGAATACGTATTAACTAGTAAGGATAGAGGAAGCTATACGGGCTTTACTTTGGCCTACAGCCATAACAAGCGCGTGTTTACATCTTTTTATTCTTTCTCGCCACATATGTACGCCCACTTGAATGATACCTTCTTTTCTTTTAAACCCGTTACGGTTAGCGGTCAGACCGAAATCATGTGGAAGCATGGTGCTAGCTCAAGCTACGGCAATTTCTATGGGTCAAACTACAGCGCAAAGGTTACGATTGTTGCAAACGCAAACCCATCCATGGTCAAAGCATTTCAAGCGCTATCTATAGAAGGAGACTCTTTATGGTCGGCAACTGTGTCTACCTCAGACCAAACCACGAGTATTGCTACTGGTGATTTTGATGAGAGAGAGCGTGGTTACTATGCGGCAATACCTAGAGATACCACAGCATCTACCGCTAACTACATTACCATTGGCACAGTAGATGATGTTACTGGTACTGCGGTAACATTTGATAACAGAATAAATAGAATGCCTATTCCTTTGGGAGCAGCCTTGCACAAGGTAGACGGCACTACTATGACAAACCTTAATGCAACGATATCAAGTATTGATGGTTCTAAAAAAATAACTACCAACACTGCGCTAAGCTCTTCAGAAGAGGGTAAGATACTTGTAGCAAAACTTACCGCGAAAGATGAGGGTGATGCATTAAGAGACTACTACGCTAAAGTTGAACTAACTAATTCAGTACACGATTCAAAATCAGAGCTTTATGGTATTAACACTATTTTTGTTGACAGCCCTATGCACTCGGCGTTGAATCAGAGATAATTATTAAATTTGTAAAATAGTATACTATTATGATAGATCCAGTAACCGGAATGCTTATAATCCAAGGGGTTTCAGCGGGAGCTCAATACCTCTCTGGTCGAGCAGAAGCTAAGAAAGCAGAAAGACGAGAGGAAGAGATTCGCTCTGCCGGCATCCCTAAAATGGAGACGCCGCAAGAATACTTTGACCTATATATGAAGGCCAAAGAAAACAAAGGCGCTCAGCTTGCTACTATGCAGGCGCAGCAAGGCATGGCCGATACTGCTGCGGCTCTGCAGGCTGGCGGTTCTCGCGCATTGATTGGGGGTCTATCAGCAGCTCAGCGCAGAACGGACGCAACAATTGCAGGTATTGGAGCACAAGCGCAGCAGCAAGAACTTTCTGCACTAGAAGGATTGGCTGGAGCTCAACAGCGCACTAATATGATAAATACTCAGTTTGGTGCTCAAAGCTACTTTACTGATTTGGGGGCTGCTCAAGCGGGCTATCAAGCTGGTAGACAGATGCAAGCAAGTGCTATCAATAACCTAGCTCAAGCTGGTACTATGGCAGTTGGCGCTTATTCTGATAGCGACTACATGGATATTTACTATCCAAGCCGTGGCAATAAAAGCGGTGGAGGCAGTAGCAATCAAGATAGTAGCGGTAAACTGAGTGGATACGGCAGTATTGAACGAGGCGGAATGCTAACCCCCGGGGAGTTTAGTCATGAAGACAACCCTATTGACCTAGTAAGAAACGGTAAAAAAATTGGAGAGGCTACTGGGGGTGAGTATGTATTTAATCCTACACAGTCTAAGAAAATGAAAGAATTGGCTGAACAAGAAAAGTCACCACTTTCTAGATACGTTACCACGCTACTTAATAGATTTGAAAAAGACGCAGCAAAATGAGTTTAATATCACAACCACTAGACTATAGCTCTGGAGCTACTCGAGCAGCGGTACAAGGTATCCGCGATCAAATACAGATGTCTTCTATGCGCGCTGAGGAGCAGCGTAGAGAAGCTAAGCAGTCGGCTGCAAGGGTAGGGGCATTTGAGAAAGCAATGTCTAGCGCTGAGGGTTCTGTTAAATTTATGTCTGAAAAGGCTCAGCAAGTTTTTTCCGCGTATCATGACGGATATGAAATCGCTCTGGAAGAGTATTCTGAAAATCCAACGCAAGAAAATTTAAACTCAATCAACCGTATAATTGGTGAAGCTAATGAATACATTTCTCGTCATGAGGGGCTGTATAATGCAGATAGATCAACACTGCTTACTGGGCTAGGTAATTCTGAAAAATTTACCACCACACCAGAGAGCATGAGCATGCAGTTTAATGACCGCTATAAAGGATATGAAACTGCTCCTAGATGGGATGCTGAACTAGGAACTGTTGTTGTTAGCGGTACTGGTGCTGGCAGCACAATGAGGGCCTCGCAAGATCCTATGTTTAACCCTAATAATGCATTGGTTTTTGAGTCAACCTCAAAGATCCCATCAGTTGTTGCTCCAGAACAATACGGGAATAGCAACGCCGCGCTATACTACGGGAGAAGCAAGGAAGATTTCATGAACACTTTGACCGCTAGATTTAACGCTAACAACTCTAATGGACAAAGCTTAAACTATTCGGCAGCTGCTTTGATGTCTCTAAGAGATTATGGGCAAGAAGATATAGGTCTTGGAATTCAAGATATTTTAGGCGACCCAGCAAAAATGGCTGAAGCTCGTCAGATGTATATGGATCAAGCGTGGAGCCAGGCTAGTTCTATTAACTCACGAAGAAGAGATGAAGAAAATGCTGGTGTAAGCTATGATGGCTCTGACACGGTGACATTTGTCAAAGAGGATTATGACTATGATTCTAAAACAAAGACTACCACAGAATTAAAAGCAAAAATCCCTACCTTTGAAAAACCAATTAAGGTATTGATTGAGGCTGATCCAGGACAAGAAGCCACCCCTACTTACCAAAGAGTTGTGCTAGGCGCAGCAAGACTTGAGGGTGAAACGGGGATTGTTGTTAAGGAAAATGTCGCAACTGCATATTATCAAGACCCTAGCACCGGAGAAATAAGCAATACTCCAGTGATGGGTTGGGACGAGAAAACTCGTTATCAGAACGTAAGTAGAGTTATCAGACCTATTGGGACAGAGGGGCGTAAAGAATACGCCGCTTATGTGAATGCACTTAAAAAACAAAATGCGTTAAACCAAGGGGCTAAGATAGAATTAGTTGACGAAGAAAAGTCTTCGCTTCCGGGACCTCCGATGCCCCCACAATAACATACTAGATGAACGAGGAATTACTGCAGTTATTGCAGAGCGGCTTTGATAGTGGATACAGCGAGGACCGCTTGTTCGCAATGGGTATTGATAATGGGTTTTCTTATGATGAAGTAACTCGTGCCCTAGAATCTTTTAGTAAAAAAAAAGTTCAAACTCAACTACCGCCCCAAGTCACTCCTACTACGGATTTTGGATTGGAAGATACTGGTTTGGACTTATCATACGAGCAAAAGTCTGACTTTACAAATTTCTCGGATGACCTTTTAGAAGAAAGGTTTGTACAAAGCTCAGCCCCCAATAATAAGCCCCAAGAAATAAACGATAGAGAATATCGTCATGCACTTATTGCTGACGACTGGTTTGTAGAAAGAGACGACTGGTTTGGCAGCGCTGCTAGATGGTATAATAACTTTGTAGCCACTGGATTGGCTACTGGTGCTAAAGAGGATTTATTAGATGGCGATCCAGAGAATAATATAGATGCTGCTGAGCGATTAGCTTATTACAACGAGCTTCAAGAAAAATACAGAAACGAAAAAGACCCATTGACTTGGGCTTCTTTTGGCAGTGTGTCCGGAATTACAAATGTTGTTCTCCCAGAATTGCTTGGTAATTTTTTCTCTTCTGTAGTCTCGGGCTTTGCTAGTGAGGGGGCGCTTAAAACAGTATCCGCTAGTGTTGCCGAAGGCCAGGCTGTTGGAGTTGCTAGTGGTCTTGCTGGTGGTCCACTTGCTGAGATTACTGTACCCGCGGGTTATCTTATAGGTACTGGTGTTGGTTTGGCCACGGGGACAGCATTTGCAGGGTCTTATGCCCTTGAGATGTCTGAGGCCATAAGTATGGCAATGGAAGAACTACACATCGACACAACCGACCCCGAAGAAATCGCAAAGACATTTGAGTCAGAAGAGGGCTTAAAAAAAATTCATGATGCAATGGAGCGCAGGAAAGTGCGCGCAGCTATTATTGCTTCTGTTGACGCATTATTGGCCGGAGCTGGGGGGACAACCGCACAAGCTGTAAGAAAAGCTGGCGGTAGCGTAATGAAGGCTGCAGGAGCAGAAATATTAGTTGACGCTACTGGTGGTGCATTAGGTGAAACTGCCGGTCAGATTGCTGAAGAAGGGGAAGTTACATCGGGTCTTGATATTGTTATGGAAGCGCTCGGGGGGCCAGTGATGGCAGCTCCTGCGGCAGCTACTCGAGCTGTAAGCTCACGCTATAACGAACTTATGACACCTACTTCAGAGAGAACCTATGTTCAGTGGGCGCAAAAAAACAAAGCCAACGGAAGTAGTATAACAACCGCTGCTTCACTTATGGGTGATGGTCAAGTACAAGTAGTAGAGCAAAAGATACAAGAGACTAAAGACCAGCTTAAAAAAGTAAGGGGCAAAGAAGCTAAGCAAACCCTAAAAGACGACCTAAAAGAGTTTAGAAATAAAAAATACGAAATGCTCAATGCAAACATTAGAGCTTTCGAAGAACTGACTCAAGATCAACAATTAGATTTAATTGACAAGAGTCAAAAAATATTTTCCCTCCAACAAGAAATGCGGGAGGCCACAGATACAAAACTTAAATCAAGATTAGGTGCTGAGATTGTAACCCTAATGGATAATTTTGGTGTCTTTGAAGTTGAGGAAGTTGCCCCAGCTATTGACCCAATTGACATGGACCAGTTGGCTACACCAGTCGTTCCTACTGAAGCTCGCTCCGTAGCAGAAGGCGCTTCTACAGTAGACCCTATAACTATCAATACACTTGAAGATGGCACTGAGGTTATCGCAGAAAGACCTATAGACGGGACAGAGGTACAAGGTACTCTCCGCCTTGAGGGTACTCCAGAGAATCCTACATTGGTGGTTGAGACTGAAACAGAAAAAGTAGAACTTGGGCAGCGCAGCGAGGTGGACCCATCTACTATTAGAATGTTTGAGCCTGCGATTGCTGAACGTCAGACATTAGCGGTTCAAGAAGACGGTACTTTCTTGTACCAAAAACCAGATAACCCGAACATAGCAGAAGGCACAAGACTTAGCATTGACCCAGAGGTTGGGGTAAACGCGATATCTATATTTGGTGGGGGTCAGTTTGTACCATTAGAAACACCAACCGCTATTTCTGCAGAGGCAGAGCGCGGTGTTCGTGTGCAAATGAAAGACGAAAGCGGTGCAGTAGTTGAGCTATACGGGCAAGATGCTATGGATGCTGCATATCAAATATTATTATCAGCTAGAGAAAACCCATCAGATAGAGCAAAAGTTAACCAAATAATTGAGAGCAATGAAACAGCAAGACAAGCCATTGAGCAAGCTGAACGAGAGTTCGCAGCAGAGCAAACAGCAGAACGATCTGTACCAGAGGTTGATGAACCTGCCGCAACAGAAGCGCAACCAAGTGTTGAGCCAGCTCCTAGGCCAGCCCAGCGAGTAGCGCCAAGCGCCGCGGAGGAGGCAGCGTCATCTCTAGAGCAAGCAAGAGAAGCTTCTGAGGAGATAGATAATTCTATAGAGATTCGTGGTGGTGCGGTAAATCCAAAACGTCACGGAGTTACCCCTCGTATAGCGAAGATGCTTAACAGCGCATACAATGCGTTTACAGATAAGTACACTGAAGCCCCCCGTGTTATCATTCATAGAACAAAACAGTCTTTACAGCGTGCTACTGGAGGCCCTTATGAAGCGTTCTATGAGCATGAAAGAGAAGGTGGACCAGCTATTCACGTTATGTTCAACGCAACTACTGCGGCGATCCGCGAGGAATTTGCTCACGCAGGTCTGCGTAATATCATGGTTCTAGAGCCAAGGGTTCGCACTTCTTTATACAACGATTTACAAAGCATCAATAATGAATCTCTTCGTCAAAAAATGGATGAGCGATTCAATGACTACGTTACATTTTATATAGAGAGAGGGCATTCCGAAGAACACGCCATAGCTGTTGCGGAGGAAGAGGTGATCGTTGGTATTATAGCAGACATAAACGACAACTTAAATCAGCTTGATGCAACATTTAAGGGTAAGTCTAGACGTGCTATAAATAAAATATTATCTGGCAAGCTCTCTAGTTTCAAACTCAAGAGCGAGAATGAGCTCGTAAACTTAGTAGAAAGAGTAACGCAGGGATATCGTAGCGGTCAGAAGATATATATCCTTGATATCGCTAAACGAATCAAAGAAAACCCGAACAATAATCCGGGTAAGGCAATGCGTCAAGAGCGCGATGCTAATGATGGAGACAGAGCTCGACTGGTAGACTTTGCCTTAGATAGAAACCTAGACCTATCAGAGATGAAGGTCCTAGGGTCTGGAGCTTTTGGATATGCATTCTTGGTTAAAGACGCTAGCGGTAACAACGTGGTAGTTAAAGAAGCTCAATCTGTTACAGAAACAATAGCTTCCGCTGTGTATGTGCGTGAGTTTAACGGAAACCTACCCGGCCTTGCAGAGTATTATGATGTTGCTGTTTCTGCTACCGGCAAGACAGAGCCTTTGATTTATCAGATTAAAGAGTTTGTGCCGACAATCATGACTGCTGAAGAAGGGAGCACTGTCACGCCTCTTGAAATTGGGGAAATAATAAACAATTTTTTAAGAGAATATATTGGATCAGACAGTACCATTCCTGGCGCTGTAAGTGAATCTATGTATACTTATCTAGCAGACATAATAGAAAGCGGTGCGCGAGCATTCACAGAAATGAATTTCCCAGATGATTATTCTGAGGTATATGATTCTACAATACCATTTACAAAACTCGAGATGTTTGATCTTGCATTAGCTTATTTAGATAATGCTTACCAAATGAGTGAGAGTTTAGAGAAGATTGGTTTCATTGCGCCAGATGTTCACTACGGCAACATTGGATTTGCTCAGCCTCAAAGCACTGATAAGTTTCAGAAGTATTCTCAGTACAAGTTGTTTGATATAGACGGCCAACTTGTGAATGAGATGAAGCGATTCGATGATTTAGAGCCTACCGAGCATCAAGCTCGTGTTATTAAAATTTATCGAGATAACATTAATACTGCATCAAGAAACATTCGCGAAGAATCATCAACAGATGTCTTTTATTCAGATGGTCCTAGCGAGAACAAGTTTTCAGCAAAATATTTTTACGAGCAGGCAGGGTTGGATATTATCACACCAACAATGATAAAGTCTATCCTTGACGCCGAAGGTGTATCTATATCGGATGCTGAGTCTGTTGGTGAGCCGGGTTCAGATGCCATAAGAAAAATACTAGACACCCTGGGTGTTGTTAATCTTATGCACTCTGAGCAAGACAATAGGTTCATGCGGGTAATGCACAATAGGCTTTTCTTTGTTGATGAGTCAACCTCATCCAAGGCTTTTAGACTTGCTGTAAACGGCGACGACTTTATAGATTATCGAGGGCGGGTTAGTGAAAAAATACAAGAAATTATAAATGAGTACCGTGTTGAAAGCGCTCAATCGGCAGAACAAAAGAGCACACCAACTACCGCTAATAGAGCTAGGCTTGAAGAGTATATGCTGTCTCAAGGCATGGCTATCTCTAAGGTTAGAAGGCTCGGTGATGGTGCTTATGGAGTCGCCTATGAGGTTGAAACACTTGACGGTAAAACAGTAGTTAAACAAACAAGGAGTTTAAGAGAGTCTCAGATATCGGCCATATACTTAAACAAGTATAATGGAAAGCTCCCTGGGCTTGCTAAGTATCATGGGATGGGCGCGATGTTCTTAGATGCTGCTGATACGTTTATGGGCACTGGCTCTCACGTGTTTGTTACAAAGGATTACGTAGATATTAAAACAGATAAGTTTGATAGAGGCGTAGATGTCACTGCTCAAGATATTTATAGACTTATTGTTAGAGCTATTCATGATGTTTACTACAAGTCATTTAGTCTAGTAGAGACTATTGGTCCAAGTCCAGGAGACATCTACGAAACCGCTATAGATATAGCAAAAACCGAAAATGTTGGTTTGCATTTGTTAGCAGTGATGCAAGACGAAGAGGCCTCTAGAGCACTCAACGATATCCTTGAAAAAGATGGATTCACAAGATCTGCTGATAATCCTATTGGTAGAGCAGAGCGCGATGGTAGAATGACCATTGATGATCTCGTAGGGTATGCGATGAACATTTGGCAGATGACTGGTTCAATGGCAAAGCTTGGGATTGCTGCTCCAGATCTTCATGACTTTAATGTGGGTTTCTCAAAAACTCAAACTACCATTAACGGATTCCCGATGTTCGAGGTGTTTGATATAGACGGTCATCAAAGTAACCACATGTTAATGGGTAATGAAAGTACCATTGCTAGAAATCTTTTCTTTAAGAACGAAGTCAGTGAGGGAACAAAGAACAAGTTTATCCCTCAATATGCCACAATAAAAGACGAGGCGATAATAACACAGCATGATGTTTTGCATAAGCCTAAAGATGGATATAATCTTCGTGAAGACCTAAGGCTCCCCGATGTGAATCCTATCTCTATCGAAGTAGATCCGGCTAGAGATTTAGTGACGCAGTCCGGATATGGCATACAGATTCCTTATGTTGACGGAACCAGTTTGTTTGCCGCATATAGAGATAATTCATCTATACCTTTTTCTGCTGGAGTCATAGCAGAAGAGCTTACTAAAAACATAGACGAGCCTGGACTCAAGGATATGATTTCTAGATTTGAGACTCCGCTGTTTGAACCCGAAAGCATTCAGACTAGGTTCCAAGGGATATTTGAGCAAAGAGCTAAGCAAGAGGCAGAGATATTGCAGTCTCTTAAAGATAAGCTTGACTACATGCAGAACGGCAATCGCGCGCGTCTAGATGATAAGATTGTAGCACAAGCTGTAGATAAGGTTGGGGCTGGAAGCAGAGTATCACCAGCTAGAAACACTTCTGCGTCAGCTGACAATACCACTAACTTTGACGGCTCTCGACAAATTACAATGGAGTATACCAAAGAGTTTGCTCCTAAGGTATATGTTCGTGGTGCTTATATTTTGTCTACACACACTTTCATGTCGGACATTAAGGATGCTAAAAAATTAGACATCAAACGCGAGCCCACTGATGCAGAGATTACCAGAGCAGATGAAATCTACAAAACTTTTGTTGACCGAGCTACTAGAAACTTAATCAAACTTCATGATTCGTTTAGCGAAGATGTAAGGAAGTACTCAAAGCTTTGGTACGTAGGTGCAAACCTTACCGCTCAAGACCTAGCTGTTCGCTATGGCTATACTCAAGAGCAGGCTGCGGGTATCTTGGCTGCGCTTTCTCCTCAGAAGGATTGGTATCAGAACATCGCCCTTGGCGAGTCAGTGATGCGCGTGATGAGCAGTCAGAAAGACACTGAGTTTAGCAAGTCTATGTATAATACCGCTCTGAGAAATATGCGGAAGGTCAAGAATAAAATTCTAAACCAGCAAGACTTTAAAAGAAAGGCCACTAAAGAGGCTTACAAATCATACTTAAAAAGAAAGGCTGTGCTTCAAGGCATGGTGGGCAAGTCTCTAAGAGAAATAATTGAAGGCGATAACGCTGCTTTGGAGTCTGCGATGTTCGTGCGTACATATAACGAGATGTTTGAGGATCGCAACTATCACATCGTCAGCCCTATTGGCGAGCGCATTGGATATGGCAAGAAGGCTAATGGAGAGATGAAGACAATGGCCTGGGGTTCTTATGCTGAGATTTCCTCTGCTACCTCTATCGCTATCGATGGCACGATGGAAAACATTGATTCTAAAGTAGGCGATCAGCACAAAGTGAGATCATTCTTTAACAACATCAACGACCCGAACTCAGACACGGGAGACGTAACCATAGACACTCATGCTGTAGCTGCTGCAGAACTTCTCCCTCTATCGGGCTCAGACGCTGAGGTCTTCCATAACTTTGGTGGTGGTACTGCGGCTATCGATGTTAAAGCTGGTAGCTCTAACCTTGGAATCAAAGGTGTATACTTTGCTTACGCTGAGGCTTATCGTAATGCTGCAGAACAAAAAGGCTTGCTCGCAAGAGAGATGCAGTCTATTACTTGGGAAGCCGTTAGGACTTTATTCACGCCTGGATTTAAGGCTCAGAAGAAAAACAAGTCTGACGTTCGTGCTATATGGCAAGAGTATGCTGACGGAAACATTTCTTTCGATGAAGCTCAAGATCAAGTATTTGAGAGAGCCGGCGGTATCTTCTACCCAGAATGGTATGTAGATAGCGGTGATCGAGCTAGGCTAGAGACAAAAGAAAGACGTCATGCTCGCAAGATGTTCAAGAGCTTAGACCCTAACGTCCCATTTGAGGCGTCAATCAGAAAGGATTTAGCTGAAGATATGTCTAGGTTCTATGAGCCTCAGAAGATCGATCAGATTAAATCTGAGCTAGAGACAATGTCTATTGAGGAGTTGCTTGCTGAGATGAAAGATATCGCTATTTCTGATGGCGATAATCCTTCTGTAATCAACGACGCGATGAGCTCTTTAGCTGGTGGAGACTTCCGTGTGCTAGCGACACTTGAATATTTAAAAAGATTACAGAATCAAGGGAAGACAAAAGAATACAGAGCTGTCTTGAAGCGTTTCTTTGAGACGGGTACTGCTGTGGGGCAGTTGCTCCGCCAGTTTGCTGAGGTTAAAGGGCAAACCCCGGCAGGCATGAAAGATCTAGTAGACAATATCTACGAGGCTAACGGCACAACTCTATCTGATTCTGAGTATGAAACCATGGGGGGTATTGTTGATGAGTTGTTCGACGCGCAACAAGACGTTCAGTCTTTGATTAAGGAGCTGTCAGAAACCTCAGAGACTAACAAGATACCAGCTATTGAAGACAGACTGGAAGATGCTAGAAACAGAGTTTCTGAAGCTACCAGTAAACTTAACGACTTCAATACAAACTTTGCTACGACTTGGGGCAGGCTCATTGGGTTGATAATCCAAGGGAATCTTCTTACCCCGGTTTCTCAGCTGGTAAACATTACCGCTAACCTTGCTACACTTCCTATAATGTTGGCTGACAAGACATTGGGCTATGGTGCTGAGGTTCTTATCAGAGGCATTAAGAAATCTATGGGCAGAGAAGTCGACCCTTCTCTTGCTACACTGCCACCTTCTATACCAGCAGCAATACACGCGGCTAAGCAATTTGGAGTTGGCGCTCGAGAAGCTTATCTAAGTGCTATTGGTAGGGCGATTGCTAATGATAAGTTTGAATACAACATGCAGCTTCAGCTGGCTCCTATCAAAGCATTCGGTATGATTCTAGCTAACAGCGATAGGCTCCCGGATTCAGTTAAGAACGGCACAAAGTTAAACGAGATTAATTTCCGTGCTAAGAAATTCCTAGAGGCTGTTGGCGGTGGTCCCGCTAATATCATGTTTAGACTGCTTGCGTTTGGTGATATGCCTTTCTATAGATTAATGGAGGGCTATGAGCTTCATCGTATAGGAAAGTCTTTGGGTCTGAAGGGTGAAGAGCTAAACAGATTCTTAAAATATCCTAATGAAGAGTATAAGGCTAGAGCTGAAAAGGCAGGACTAAGAGTTACCTTCCAAGAGGATAACCAATTTGCCACAGCTATAAATAAGTCTATAGCTAAAGCATCTGATATTCTTGGCGAGAGAAGTACGTTTTTGGAAAACGCTTTCCGTGTTATGGTGCGTATGCACATCCCTTATATAAAAACACCAGCGAATATCTTGTCTCAGAGTATACAGCTTGCTCATCCGGTTATGCCATTGCTATCGTTAGTTCTAAAGAAAACTATTAGAGGCGGGAAAAAGGTTTCTGACCGAGAGCTTTCTGAGCTTCTTGCCAAATCATTTATCAGCTGGTTGCTTTACAAAACAACTCAAAAGTTGATGGAGGATGGGTTGATCACCACCCCTATAGATGCGGACGGAAAGAAGGAAAGAGACATGAAGTATAGTACTGCTCCTCCGAACTCTATAAATATTAGCGGTGTCAAGAGGCTGATTAATGGTGAAGACCCAACGCTTCAAGCAGATGATGTTTGGTTTAACTATCAGAAGCTTGGTCTGGGCGGTGCTGTTATAGCTGCTCAAGCTGTAGGTATTAAGGCTGTGATGCGTGACGCTCAGATGGACGCCAAGGTACTGAACCGCTCTGATAACTTTATGGACTTCATTTCTGATATCACGGGCGTTGTCCCCGGGGTCTTAGGGTCTATGATGGACCAGTCGTTCTTGACTGGTATTGATGGGGTTATTAAGTTGTTGGCTGACCCGAATGAGAGACAGCTAACCAAGTACTTAGACAACATCATGCGTGCAGGATTCTCAGTTGTATTGCCTAACTCACTCAGTGCATTCTACCGCTCTGGACGCGAGTACTTGCCCGACTATAGAGATCCGAACCCGGGTATTGACAACTCAATGGAAAACATACTCCGAGATAAGACCTTCAACTTCTTTGGTCTAGGAGAGTCCGTTGTGCCTAGAGTAAACATTTGGGGTGAGTCTATAACTCAAACTCCAGAAGGCGGAGGCTCTCTTTTCTTTGATAGCGACAAAGAGTACCCTTGGTTGTACAATACTTTTGGAGTATTCAAATCTAGAATAAGCTCAAAAGACCCGGTTAAGATCGACATATACAACTTGTTTAAAGAGACGGGAGATACTGATGTAATTCCGGGATACCCTTCAGCGGTAGGTAAACTAAAAATATTACTTACCAAGCAGGAGTCTGCTTACTATGGGCTTAATGTTAATGAGCCTAACTACATATCTATAATGCCTAAGGACGCTCATGCTATGATGAAATCATTTGGTCAAGCTCGGTATAAAGATGTAAAAAGACTTGTTACTAGCCCTGCTTATCAAAAGATGAACAACTCTCAGAAAATATCTGCGCTCAAGTCCATATACAACAGACACTCTCGCGGAACTTATACTGGCGGTGTCTATCCTTGGAGAGCATACAGAGACGGTATTGTTAGAAATTATTTTTTGGATTTAGAAGATAACTAAGATGGATAAGATTAAGAACATGAAGCTGGGGAAGCTTCTAAAAGAAAAGGCCCCAAAGGTTTTAGATGTAGTAGGTGATTTACTCCCAGACCAAGGAGCGTTGGGCATCGTTAAGAGATTGATTGATGACCCAGATATAACTCCGATAAGCCCAGAGGAAAAGCAAGAGTTGAACAATCAACTGATGGATATCTATAAGCTAGAAGTTGCGGATCGTGATAGCGCACGCAAGCGTCAGTCAGACATGATCAAGGCTGGAGCTAAGGATTGGTTGTTTAATGTCACTGGCCTTGTCGGCTTGGCGGCGTTTGGGTTCTTGGTACTATCAATTGTTTTCCTGGAGGTCCCCGCTACAAACAAAGAGATATTCATTCACCTCATAGGTATTGTTGAGGGGGTTGCCCTTTCGATCTTTGGATATTACTTTGGGGCAGCAGTTAAAAGTGATAAATAATGGAGCTAGAAGTTTTAAGATTTAGTAGTGAATCAGACAGCACAAACGGATTGTTGTTTGATGTTAGCGGTGGGGAGCGTAAGTTCTTATGCTATACGTTAGAGGATGAGCACAGAAGTGTAAAGGTTATGTCAGAGACTAGAGTCCCGGCAGGAACTTACAAGGTTACGCTTCGTACTACTGGAGGATTTCATAGCAGATATACAGCTAAGTATGGCGAGATGCACAAGGGAATGCTATGGGTTCGTGATGTACCTAACTTTGAGTACATTCTTATTCACACTGGTAATACTGATGAGCACACTGCTGGGTGTCTTCTTGTTGGTGATACTCAGAAAACAAACTTTGGTAGTAGTGATGGATTCATTGGCTCTAGCGTTAGTGCGTATAAGAGAATCTATCCGGCGATTGCTAAGGAGCTTGAAGAAGGGGGAGAAGTAAGTATTACTTACATTGATTATGATTAATATCTAAAACCTTTAAAACCTAGAATATGAAAAAGACTTTCTATTGTATGTGCAAGTTTTGCATTTTTTGTTGCGATTAACACTCTGAATCCCGTGGTATTTTTGCCACGCTTTCTATGCTTCTGCATTCTCTTTGTCAAGTTCTTTGACATTCCAATGTAGTTGTGTTTTGGTAGGTAGTACACGGCATATTTACCCTTGTACTTCCCGTGCCCTTTGCTGTCTATCTTTTTCTTACACCCCTTGCAATACCGCTGAACTCCCGCAGAGTGGGTGTTGCTTTTATGGAATTGATGTTTAGGTTTAACTTCCTTGCATTTACTGCAGCGGTGCGTGGCGTGGTCTGTCATTCGTGATATTCTATGACAGCCGTTTTTATTAAATCAAGTTCTATCCTTACCTTTTGATTTACTCTCTGTAGAAGTTGTATTATTTTTTCTGTATCTACATTTGGTTTCCCTTGAGCCGAATGGCAGGCTTCGTACAGCTCATCGATTTCTCTATGAGCATTTTCACAAGCGTTGTAATATAATCTGGAAAGTTCTTTCGAATCCACGGCTGTTTCGTTTTCCTTAAATTAAAACAAACCGCGCACCATCCCTCTGTTTAACTCGATATCTTATTAACAATGTGTTGTATAACCTCGTCTACTTCCTTCTGGTTTCGGGGTATGTAAACATCATATCCCCCCATAGAATTGTTCTTCAGCCAATAAAGAAACATCTTGAATCTAAGCGTAAAGCTGTGGTTCGATGGCACGAACCCCTTAGTTTCTATGACAAACCCATGATCGTGAGAGACAAAGTCTGGTGTATAAGTGACCGCTCTGATCAGTTTGTTTTCTTTCAAGCTGAACCCCCTAGATGCTTTCTTCCCATAGAATCCCTCGTGTCTAAAAGGTTCGAGCACCTCAAAGGTTTGCCCCTCATATTTAAAAGAAATCTTTGCAGACTTCAACTTCTTGTAACAATAAAGCTCTAGTCTAGACTGAAATGTTATGCCGTCATATGTTGCCTTGCGGACATTCTTTACTGCGCCCGTTCTCTTTTTCCTTCTCATATGTCTGATAAATCAAATGCTTCCTCACTGCTACTTGGAGGAATGTACGTTTCGAATTCCTCGCTGATAGGCTTGAATATTTTTTTGCCGTTATCCTTCGTGCAATAGAATCCGGTGTTGGTGATATTCATTTGAAATTCAATGGGCTCATAAAGAGGAGTAGGTGCACCTCCGGTTTCAACAATCCTAACCTTCCGCACATGCAGCTCTGTTGTCTTGCGTACTATAGGGTCGTGGTGCTGGACCTTTCTATGTATCGTGAGGAAGCAGGAACAGCGGTTGACCCACTTGCCACCGTGCTCACTGTCCTCAGCATAAGGCGCGATAGGATATCCTTCCGGGTCCTTGCGTCGTTGCGCCTCAGTTACAGCGTGAGTGTTTAACCAAATTGCGAGTTCATTATTGACGCTGTAATTTAATAGCTCTGATGCCGCTTCGTAGTGGTACTCATGAACACCTATCTTAGAGTGCTGACCCATCTCAATCTTTAGTGAGTTGTAGGGGTCGATGAATAGGGCATCTATATGCTGGCTCTCACGCACCTTGTCAGTGAAAGCTAGAATGTCGTGGAAAGAATACATGTCTCTATTGCTAAAGAAGATGAAGTGTTTGTTTACCCAGCTGTATGCGCTCGCTAGCTCCTTGTTGTTCATCCGATGTACTTTCCTATCGGTAACAAACTCCATCAGCCTCATCTTCGTGCTGGCCGTAGTGTTCTCTGAGCTGTACACACACCACCTCCAATCATGCTGTATGCTGGCGTTAGCCATTAGGAACAAGCAAAAGGTTGTCTTACCCACGTTGCTGTGCCCGTTGAGTATAGTAAACTCTCTCTTGTATCTAAAGAATTTGTTTAGTGTTTCGCTCCCCGTTGTGAGGCCCAGCTCGATCTTGCCGTTAGCAAAGTCTTCAATCCATTTAAAGTCATCGTCAGTAGGGGCTATGAACTTCATGTCCCCATCCTTTATGCGCTGCTTTCTTTGCTCGGTTTTCTCAAAGGTAAGCACCTCGTGGATAGGCATGCCCTTGCCCTCGTTGATGCCATCTTTTATAGTCCTCTTTGCATGCTCAAAATCTTTGATGTCCCTTAGAGATATCTCATATTCCAACACCCGAATTGCTTCATCCTCAAGCATCCTCCCGCCTGCGATATACCCGCCACATAATCTCGAGGCATTGTAAAGGGCATGGTGTTTCTCGCCGTCCGCAGCATTACGAATCATTGACGCTGCAATGTTCAGCTTGTTGTAGTCAGTATACTCTTGAGGCTTTACTACCTCTTGCTTGGGCTTGGTTTCTTTTTTCTCTTCACTAACAAAAGCGGTAAAGACTTCGCTGTCTTCGTTTAGATACAGCTCGGGGTCATAGCTTTCGTAGCAGGCTCTTGATATATTCTTGCCGGTGGGGTCAACATCAATCAAGTAATTCTTTTGGTAGTATTTCTCTATGGCAAAGAAGTGTTCCCGATGACGGGCGCTGTCGTTGATTCTTACTAGTGACTTAACCCCCTTACCGCTAGGTGATATCCAGCATGCATAAGTGTATGAGTCTAGAGACAAAGTGTTTTTTGTTTCAGAAGGATCGCTGAGGTCGTCAATGTCTAGGACCAAGAACCCGCTGTGTTGCTTTATGCCCGAGTCTTTGCGTTCTTCAAACACACCACTAAACAATACCGCTGGCAGGGATATCTTATAATCTTTATTCCCCGTGTCCCTTATCTTCTCTATTATGTCCTTGCTCTTCCCGTGCTTTATCCGTTCGAGTGCTGTACCAATAGGGATATGAAATGGATTCTTGGTGTCTGTTATTGATTGATATATTGTTACTTTCATAGTCGATAAGGTCGAGTTCTTTTTTTAGGTGTACTATTGCTTTTATGATGTCTTGTTTCATTGGATTATCGGGCTTGTTCCCAGCCCTCATCAAGTAGGTAAGTGCTGTCCCTATATTATAATTATTCCTCTGAAAATCTAAGACCACATCCATAGCCTCAATACCCTTATGCTCTCCTATGTAGTATTCGGGGGTGTCTTCTAAATTATACTCCATCTTTAAATTCGATTCTTTCTTTGTACTTAATCAGTGGTGCAAGCTCTTGAAAGGTCATGGCATCTCTGCCCCTAACATCTTTGCTTTCTAGCAAGATTAGGTTGTCTCCAACTTTGTTAGGTATTATGATTACCCGGTAATCAGATTCTCCTTTTTTACTGAGCGTTATTGTTTTGTCGTCATGTTTTATGATGTCTATGGTAAACGACACTTCCTTGCCTGCCCTTTTGGCGCTGTATATTGGGGGGACAGAGCTGACTCTCTCCATCCCCCACGCAAAACATAACAAAAGGTACAAGGTATCTTCTATCTTAGAACGGGAGATCATCAGACGCCTCAGCAGTTTGTGCTGATTTATTGTCTTGCTTTTTCCCCCAGGTGCTCGGGTCTTTTACGATAGCGTAAGGACGCCCGGTCTTGCGAGACATCTTGAGCTCAAAGTAAACTCGTGGTGTCTTTGCGTTATGGGTTGCGAACTTCTTCACATCCTCAAGCTCCTCTAAGGTGAAGCTAAATTCTCCACTAACTCCGGTGGTAAATGGGACAAACTTGCTGTCCGTGTCACTCCAAACTTTCATCTCGTTGAAGTAACCTGCTAAAACATTCTCGTTTTGGTTCATGATATAGATATTAAATTAAACATAGAATTCTTTATAAAAGGTAGTGGCGGGTCGGTCAATTGCAAAGTGGTTCTTGATAGTATCAACCGCTTTCCAAAACTTAAACTCTCCACTACGAAGTGTATCCTCGCTGGCATGAATTAGTGCAGGAAGATACGGGTATGCTTTCTCTTGTGCAACCCAAGCAAACTCATTGTCCGGAAATACCGAAGTGTAGATGTATGCTTGTATGTCGTATCCAAAAGAAAACACATCACGCTTAAAGCCTCCGATACTACGGGTGCTCTTGCTATCAATGATTACGTTGGGAATCTTGCAGTCCAAAAACCCACGGACCGGAACATCTTCAATCCAGCTGTTAAACTCTAGCTGCACTTCCCCGCTGAGGTGGCTGTCAAGCAGACCACAATCATCGAGCCTAGATATCATGTCGATTGCCATGATGTAATCATCTTCAGAAACTATCCGCTTATCTTCTTTCTCTGCTTGGCTTATCAGATCGTCGCGCCACTCTTTGTATTTCTTTGTGGCCCGTGGGTTCTTGCCTCCGATTTCATCACAAATCTCTTTGTCGTCAAAGGTAAAGAAGCGGTTAGTATATTCGGCGGGTTCAAATAATAGTGTGTCGTACACGCTCCCAAAGCTTAGAGCCTGCGACTCTCTCTTCAGTTGCCCAGCCATATACATTTCCCATAGCCTTATGTCGCTAAGAGCATGCTTTATACTGCTGTAAGACAAGTATCCTTTGCCTACCTTTTCTTGTAGTAAGGTGGCGAACTCCATTATCGCACAAACTTTTTGAGTGCTTCAATCTGCTTTTCGCTGGCGCTGTCTTTGTACTTGCTAAGGACCATTTCAAACGCTTGGTTTTTGTCCTTGCTTTTCTTGATGTAGTCTACCGCTTTAGTAAACCACTCGCCATCCTTTGCCGCAGGTGAAGACGTTCTCTTGCCGTGCGTGTTGGTTGCGTCTGCATCTTTAGTATCATCTATCAAGAACATGCCGTTGAGGGCATACTTTCTAGCGTATGAACTTGAAGCTCCAAAGCACTGAGCTATGTCCATCCCCTTTCGGTTAGGGTCGATACCTGCTTGCGCTGAAACTGCTGCTATGGAATCGCCATCAGTTACTTGAACCACGGCCTCAATGAATAGTATTCCGGCAAGCTCTTTCACTTCATCAGATATGGTCATAGACAAACCATTCTTTGCGAGTAGAGGCTTGACTGCCTCTAGGATATCTTCGGCGCTACGGTAGTTGTAGTTACCGAACTTGTTGAACTGACCCTTAGGCGCCTTCAACGCTGACTGCACTGCTACGAGTGCGGAGTTTAATTTACTCATAAGATTGAATTTAATTAGTGCTAAGTTATTAATATTTGAGCGGTAAACCAAGAGCGATTTGCATTTGAGCGTGCAAATGTAGTGCTCTTGTGAGATCGAAATCTTGCACACCTTTGCGCTGTCCTTCCCACTCTTTGATACATTGTAAAGTCTCACCCATCCTATCCATCAAGTAGTACATCTTCTCCATGTCGGGCTTGTAACTTTCTCTTACAATCTCTTCGAGGCGAGCTTCGCATCTTCCTCGTGATGAAGACGAGAATATCGTCTTGCATAGTTCTTTGTCGCGCAGGTCAAACTGCTCGGTGTCGGGATTATAAACTATATAATACTTCATGATTAAACCTTTATTGTTATCGTATCTCCTTCTTCATACTCTCCATCAATGAGCTGCTGCTTTATCTTATCAAGTAGCTCACAAGCATCTTTGATTTTGATTTTTTGGTGCTCTTGAATTATGATTCTATTAGCCGCCATTCGGTCTTCAATGTAGAGCTCCCCCAACTCAGTTACAATATACTTCCCGGTGTGGATTCTATTAATCAACCCCCGGTCAAGGAGCCTCTTGATATTGCTAGAGTAAAAGCCTTCGTTGCTGTCACTCTTCGCATTACTAACCGCTCTCACAAACGATTGTACTTGATGCAGGTGCTCGGGTTTTTCGTTCTTGATAAACCTAAGAACCTTCTGCGTTACATTAAGATTTTTCTTTTGCATATATTACTTTTTTATCGGTGCGTTCAAAATCAATAAACAAATCTCCCGTGTTGTCGCACACAAATCCACGCTGACTTGCTGTCACATCGTCGGGATCTAGACCCAACTCTTTAATCTCATCATCTTCGAGTCCATCAACTTGATATAGATTCCCGTCATCTCCTTCTAGGTAATAGAATGGTTGTCCAATGTTTTTCTCGTAAGAATTTGGAGTAATCCTAGTTACACAATCGAAGTACATTCCCTCCTCTTCGGAGTAGATGTCAATTGTAAGTCTCATAGCCTTGGCCATGGGCGCAAGGGCATCAATGATTCCATTGGGAGTGCTCCATGGTGTGCTGAAGTGATAGGTTAGGTTGACTATCCCGTTACTTTGAACTATCTCTTCAACGATTTCAGCATCACAAGAATTCCACTTGGTCCCCCAATTTTTGAGTCTCCATGTGTACCAATTGTCAGCTCCAAATTTTTCTCTGAGCTCAGCGTCTTTATCTAGCTGAGCTTCCACTTCCAACTCGGTCATGTTTTTTGTTGGGTCAACGCCGCTCTTCTTTGCGAACTCAATCTGCTCGGTTAAAGATGGCGCTGCTGTGTTCTCTAGCTGACTAGGCATTTTTATGAAGCGGTTGAAATCAAACACATTCTCTCCCCCGTCTTTCTCTCTCAAGGCTAGCTTGAATTTTTCTATGTTGTCGGGCCTTCCAACAACATGCATTACATTACTTACCCAATTCGGCATACTATTTATTATTTAATTTAACTTCTAACTCTGCGATGTATTGCTCCACCGCTTCGAGGTAATGCACTCCTAGCACATTATCTCTCATACTAAGCATGAACTTCACGCTGTCGATTTTTTCGTGGGCTTGTTTCGATGTCATACTCCCTCGTACTTATTGATTAAACCTTCTAACGCTTCCTCGAAATCGTACCCCTGCGGGTTTGCATTTGGGAATTGCTCTTTCAATACGCTGTACACCTCTCGGTTGGGCATCACTCCTGCGCCGTCTATGTAAGTGGCGCCTCCATCTCCATCGTTCCAAATCTCAAAGCCGAGATTGGTTTTGCATTGGTATCCTATACCTCTTCGGGTTTCAAAGTAACGTATCCCCGTTACCTCTACATTTGGTTTACTCATAACTCGTAATTTTCAATTATATATTTTCTTACTTCATACTGCTCATCTTGGTTGCAGTTAGGCCATTTCTTTCCTAGCACAAGTGACGCGCAGAACTGCAGCCTCGGCAGCCAAATCCATGTGTCCATAATCTCTTCTCGAGACATCGTTGTTACGATTGGTTTTCTTCTCTTGCTCATAGGTCAATCTGCATTAAAGATTTGTCTTGAATGTCAAACGCAATATCTTCAGCTGATGTCCACATCACTGAGGCTACTTCTTCCCACTCCGCGGTGTTGAATACATCCCACATGTCCTCATCCGAATGGCGGTATAATGTGTAGGTGTCATTGAGTTGGATTTCGTCGCCGTGTTCTAAATCACTACACATTTTGTCGGTGATTTTGTTTAGGGCTTCGTCTAGTTTTGAATCAACTTCGGTAACCTTGTACTCGAAGTCGGATAAGAATAATTTTATCATAAGGCTTGTTGTTTACTGCTGTAAAGTTAATATAATCTTGGATAACTTCCAAGTTTAAAATGGTTTTGTCATAGTCTTTCTTCTATCATTTCATTATAATCGTTGTTGAGGTCTTCAACAAACTCACTAGGATTGACTAAAGCTTCAGACAATATTCCCGCCCAATCTTCGTGGCTTAGCGTGCAATTATCTAGGTCTATATCGTAGACAAAGATTATCTTATCTTTTAGTTCTTCTATTGTGTTATCCATGTTTAAAATGGTTTTTATGAGGGGGTCTTCGCCCCCTCGTTATTTAATCTTCCTCTATTTCTATTACCCGCTCTACCCTCTCGTATTTCGTGATAGAGTTAAATCCTTCGTAGGTATCGTAGACCGCTACGACATTTATCTTGGCCCGGGATTTCCGTTTGATTTCCTTCACGAGTTCAAGACTTGTGAAGTGTCTAGTGGTATTGCAGAATGACTTCCATCTATCGTCTTCCGTCAAGTAGCAATCCCCCTTTTTCTTTAGGATGTAGGCTGAAAAATGCTCTCTAGTCATACCGCATGATTTTTACAGCAAGGGCATACCAAGGGCTCCGCCTCAACCCAATCTCGCTTGAATACTTTTAGTTTTTCTTCCATCTTCAAACCTGCGTACTTTGCGTACGTAGATGTTGTAGGCGTAGTTTTGTTGAAGTTACCGCTGTACACATTCACGAATGCGATTGCGGCTCTATCGGTCCATCTGAATTTTTTCATAAGGCATTTATTTTTACTATTTATTTGGTTCTAACTTTTCTGCTCTAGAGAAATCTCTGACAATCTCAAAGGGCACTATGAATTGCTCGCCCTCTTCGTTCTCGTAGACCTCTTCGCATTCATTAAGGGTGTCCACATAGGACAAGGTGTCCTCAAGGCTTTTTGCCTTCAATCGATCTGCTTCTTCTTTTTTCATTGTATTTCATTTACTAGATTAATTTCAAAATTGCGTCCGCATACAATATGCTCACAACCCCATCGCAAATTTCTATACCAATCCTCGTGGTCGATGGTGTTTTTACGGGTGTATTCTCCGTCTTCTCCGCTTACCTCGTACGTGACGTCCAAGCGCTTGCTGTTCTTTCTTTTTGGCGGGTCTATAGTGATAACCACGTCCCCGTGGAAGTTTTTGAACATTGAGTTGACAGCCTTCCCTAAAGGGTATCCACCTTTAACGAATTCACCTTTATGGTTGGTGGTTACATCCCAAGGCAAGGTATCGTTAAAAAACTCCTCAGCGTCTTTACTGCTCCACCCTTCTGCATACTTAGACTTGAGTTCCGAGATGAGTAGGTCACGTTCTGCGCGCATATTCTTCATTAACTTATCATGTCGTTCTTCGGCTAGTCTTGTCAACCCAAAGTACTGATTTTGGTACTCCTCTTGCTTTTGATTGTACTCAGTGAAGTTCTTGTGTAATTGAAGCGTGAGGTCTTTCTCATTTAGCCCATCAACCGCTCTATTGAGTTGATTCATCAACATACCCATATTATCGCTGAGCGATTGGAGGCTTTCGTATTCTCCGTCCTTCACGTCCATTTTAGTAGCAAGGTGAATCTGAGACTCAATGATTGGCGTTACTTTGCGTGTGCCTTGCTTATAATTACGCTCACCTCGGGGAAGTCCATCGGCTGTAAACTCAGCAAACTCTTCGTAAGATTTGGACTGAACAAACCGAAGCTCGGTAGTCAATTTACCTAACCCTAGTTCGATGGTGGCACGCAACATATTGACACGAACAAATTTCCCGTCTTCGCCTTCGTGGTAGAAGTATAGAGTTCTATTTCCGTCCGTATAGTAGTATTTATTTCTTCGGTTAAATCTATCGGGCCCATCGAGCGCTTCAATGGTGAATCGTTCGTTGGTCGCTTTTAACTCCTTCACAAAATCCCCTGCGGATATTGTTAGGCTTTTTTCGAGCAGTTCTTTGTTTTCATCACGCAGATTTATTGCTGCTGATTTGTAAGCGCTAAAAGCGCTGTCTAGGTTGATTACTTTATCAAATGATAACATAAGGCATTAGATTAATTTAAAGTTTAAAAAGTATCTTGGTCAATAGGTTTTGAGTATGTAAAAGGGCTTCCTCAGTTTCAGCCCATTTGGTTGAACATCCCCAATCATCGGGTAGATAGTTTGAAGCCTCTACGATAGCCCCAATAAGGTGGTTAAGCCTATCTTTAATTTCAGCGCTGTCACCCTCTCCAAAATAGCCGCATTGGATTTCTTCGGCTATGCTTTCATAAGTCAATTCTAGCTTTTTCATACTGATATAGTTTTTCTTCGGTTATACATTCGTGTTCCATGATTTCTCCGTGCCAAGGACCGCCCTCATACACGATATCGTAGCAACAATAATCGCAAGTCTTGTATTCCATACTGATATAGTTTTTTGATTAAGCACCCTCATACTCAAGGAACATGCTAACGTATTCCTCAATTCTCTCTCGTGTGACCATGACTCCATCGGGGTTACATTCCCCACGGAACTCGTTGAAACATTCCCCCATCATTATGGTGACAATGTCATCCTTTGCGCCAATGATTTTCTCATCATTCGCAAGTTCAACTATGTGGTTAAAGGTCTTTTGAAGCTCGTATGTATTGTCAATCCATAGAGCGATATTCCATGCCTCGTAAGAGGAGTATCCGTTGTAAGACATAAAGACAAATAATTTAATTAGTAATGTTTTCTACCACCTCAACCCCGCATTTGTTTCAGTGCGGGGCGAGGGTTTGGCTAGGTGCTAAATCACCAAGGTTTCGATGTCTCGAGTATGTCGGTTAACCTTTCTAGGGCTTCCCACTTAGTGGCGTAGGATGTATCCCACTCCCCCTCATTACCATACACGTTAAGCGTATCGCTCCAAATAGCCCATCGTAGTACGCCGTGTATGTATCGCTCGAGGAGGGCAAATGAGCAGTCCTCAATGTAGACCTTGTGACCCTTGTACTCCACTAGGTAGAGCCCCTTTTTAACTTTCTTTGATTTCATATGTTTTTGATTACAGCACAAATGTATAACCAATATTGGATACAAGTCAAGAGGCGGGGTAAGAAAGGTATTAAATACTTAGAGTGCAATATCGCCCGTAAGGCAGTACCATAAAGGCATGTGGGATAATGTGGTAGTTTGTGCCCTAGGGTGGATTTGAGTTATTCATACTATAAAGGGGGTGGGGATTGTCAGATGTAACTAGGGGACTGCGTTACATTTCAGTAATTGCCTCAGTCTGAACATGTTAGCAGGATGCAGTTAATGTACCGCTATAGGTATCGATAGTTAGTAGTCTGAACCTCAGATTGTTAGTAGGTAAAACGCTGAAAGTTTTGCGAGTTCTGAGTGTATATGTAGGGGGCTGGGTTGCAGAATCCGTTTCCGGTTTTGTTTGCAAGCGTCGTCATACTACGTATAATCCCCACGATCCGTATTACTGATAAATTGTTTGAGGGTATTTTAACCGTGCCAAGTTGAAGTATTGCTTTAAGTCTGGCGTGTATTATTCGGTAATACAAAAATGCCGCAGGGGCTTGATTTTATAAAATAAAATGTGTAACTTCGCACTAAGCTTGCGAGAGATAATGACTCGGGGTTCTGACGACCCCGGTCTTTAACCGCTAAAAACCCGAGATGCTAACTTAGGAGTGTAAGAAGGGTGTGCTGTGTTTAATTATTAATGGGGGGAGATCATGTGTGAATGTAATTCTGATTACTGTATCTGCGAGTTCTACGATGAAGTAGAGTCCGGTGATATTATTTTGTTTATTTAGTATCTTTGCCTTGATGGCGAAGAGTAGAGCACAACAAGCAGCAATAGCAATTGCTAAGAAGAAGAAGGCTGGTAAGTTACCTGCTTCCTATAAAAAGGGGGGTAAGGTAAAATCGCGTGTCAATGAATCTGGTAACTATACAAAACCCGGGTTAAGGAAGCGGTTATTCCAGGCGATCATGCGTGGCACTAAAGGTGGGCGCGCTGGTCAGTGGTCTGCCAGAAAAGCTCAAATGCTAGCCAAACGATATAAAGCCGCGGGGGGAGGGTATAAGAACTAATGGCCCTCAAAAAACCACAACAGTCGTTAAAGAACTGGACCAAGCAAAATTGGAAAACAGCCAGCGGTAAGAAAAGCTCAAAAACCGGGGAGCCGTATTTCCCTGCAGCGGCAGTAGCCGCCCTAAAAAAGGCGGGGCTCTATGCTAAGGCCATGAGGCAGAAAAGAAAAGCCACCAAGAAGGGCAAGCAATTCGCTAGGTACTCTGCCGATATCCAAAAGATTGTAAAAAGATTTAGATGATACTATCCGGAGCCTCTAGCTTGCGGTAGAATCTTTGTACGTTCAAACGTCCCCTCTGGGACAAAGCATACCTCACCCGGTAATTGTATTTATTTTCATGGAACATCTGATCGAGCTCCGTCTTTGGTGACAGCTTATCAAAGTGCTTGTATATATATTCCCTCTTTACTAAAGGATATACCACCCGGGGGCCAAGTTTTTTTCTAGACAGCCCCATCTGGTCAGCCACCCAGTCCAGAGTAAAGAACTCTAAGTCGTACACAAAAAGCATGAACTCCATCTCGGTGCGCGAAATATCATGCTTCTCAGACATAACTCGGAAGGCACTCTTGATATGCTTCGCATAATTACTTTTGATATACCGCTCCGGTTGCTTGGAGAACTCCCGAAACATCTTAGACTTAGGAACCTGGCTCCGGGGCATTACAATAGGTTTTTTATCCTAGAGTATTCACTCTCTAGCCTATCATATCTTGACTGCATGTCTTTTAAGGACTTCGCCAACATCTTATTCCCTAGCTCGAGGTGCTCGATCTTTCTCTGGTACTTGCGCTCTATCGATGCGACATAGTTGTCGATGGTCTTTCCGGAGAAGAAATTTTTTCTCTTGGCCATACCTATCGTTTTTTCGCTGTGCTCCACGACCATCTCAGTTATTCTATTTGTCATCAAATCATATACCCCCGGGTATTCGTCGTCGTACAACATATTTGATTCGTGGCATCTGCGGCAGTGGACAACGGTAGAGTGATCTTTATTCATGACCGAGCCGATAATAGCATAGGTGAGATTCGTCTCGTTCGTCAAGGCTACCGCAAAAGCTTGACGCACCCTAACATTTCGGCGCTGCCGGTTGGTTTTTATTTGGTATTCATCAATAATGTCCCTCCAGAGTTGAGCGGCGGCCATATGCTGTGAATAAATAATTGGTGGTAAAGATCTGGAAGCTTTCATCGGCGCCTTAGATTTTAAATTATATTTGTTTAACAGCTAAATTAAAAATAATATGACCAGCGACCAAGAGTTTTTGGAGACTGTTGCCACGGTTCTTGCCAGCATAAAAGAAATGGCATACGAAATCGGCATCGATGACAGACTCGTGCTCTCTTGTTTCGTGGGCATTATCGATGATGAGTCCGAGACAAACAAGCTCAACGCAGTGTATGATTTTGTATTTGACAACGACGATGAATTCGATGAGGTTACCGACTTTATGATGCAAGCTTGGGAGGAAAATAAAGACGATCCCCCAAACGGAACAATAGACTGGTGGATAAATAGATTAAATTAAAATGAATCTTATTAGAAAAGTTGTCATTGGGCAAAATCCCAAGGACGCAATGGCGTATTACGTAGGTATGCGCGTAGGGCAAATGAAAGTAGACTCCATTATATTGGACGAAAGACATCTCGCAAAACACTCAATCAAAAGATATTTAGTATATTTGAAAGGGGAGGAAGGTTTGATGCTGTGGAAAACAGTAGAGAACGTACCCTGCTTAATTGAATATGACTTAAATTTCTAGCGTATGAAAATGGTAGAGAATTTCTTGGTGCGTCTATCCAAGAGATTTAAAGACACCATAGAGGTGAACGGGGAGGAGCTTTATCTAGCTTCAAAATACAATGAGTTTGAACACCGGGTGATGGAAGGCGAGATCGTCTCCGTGCCCATGCGCGATGAAAATATCGCAAACAAAGGTGATACACTATACTTCCACCACCACGTGGTAATGGATAAAGGCCAAGGGTTAGTATATGAAGATGAAAAACTATTCATAGTAAGATACCACCCCGACACTCCATATTCATCCCAGGCATTCGCCGTGAAAGATGAAAACGGCATCCGAGCACTATCGGGATGGGTACTGCTCCACCCCATGGAAGAGGAAGAAGAGCTCAAGAGCAACACCATCCAAATCATAAGCTTTGAAGAGAAAGAAAATAAGCGCGGCAAGGTTGCGTTTACAAATAAGGTTCTGGAAGAGGCTGGAATTAGGGTAGGCGATATCGTAGGGTTTTCAAAGAATTCCGACTACGAAATAGAAATCGACGGAGATAAATACTGGAGAATGAGATTTGATGATTTGCTTTATGTCGAAATCGAAGAAGTTCACAACGCTTGATGCAGCTGAAAGGCTGATGGCCTCCATGGAAGTGGCTATCAATAATATGATCGACGAAATAAAAAAGCCCGTCGATCCAGAGGCCGGCGGGTCACAGCGCAAGGCTGAGCTACAAGCGATAAAGATTACAGCTACCGACGCCAGAGAGCTGCTGCAGGAAAGGCAGCGACTCGAGCAGATGGTCAAGGAGCTGAAACAAACGGGAGGTATAACAGAACAGTCGGATTTTTCCGGTGGGTTCGCAGAGAAGTTTTCAAGATGATAGACGCAAATCTTTTCAAGATACTAGTAAAAACAACGGTACTGCTACAGAGCACGCTCGAGGCAATGGACGACGTCAAAGGCACAAACATCTACAAGCACAGCCTAAAGAATAAGATCAAGAACCTAGAGAAATCCATAGAGCAAACAATCAACGATAAGGTTGTTGCCCTCGACATGACGGACTCCAATCTATTTGACGAGATAAAATCTAAAGTAGACGTCATCCTAGACATGACGCTGGAGGAGATAGGGGGACTTAAACTAGCGGTTGAAGAAAACAGAGCTAACGCATTGGAAATCAACGAGATAGAAAATACATAGAGAAATGGCTAAGAAGCAATCAGCAAGAGTGTATCTGAAAAAGTCTAAGAAGTCTCGCCCCGGAGTACATGCAAAAACAAGAAACTCCGGAACGAAGACATCGAAGAACTACAGAAAGAAATACAGAGGACAAGGCAGGTAACCTTTAACACCAAAGAGAAATGATTAGAAAGAGACGCCACATAAGAGAGATAGAGAAGTATCTCCGTATGCTAGAGCTTGATCAAATCAACTTAACCATACAAGCAAGTAGGTTTGGGTGGACCGATGAACTACAAAAACAATTAACGAATTCAGCCCTACTGATTCGTAAGTACCAGAGAAGACTTAGACTAATTAAAATGTAAAAGAGCAATGAGAGAAAATACTATGAGCCGATTGCTTATTAAAATCGACTCACTAAATTCTGAGAAAGAAAAAAATGAGACACATCGCATAGCTGAGATATGCACTAGAGATTTAAAGGAATATGGAATTGAATCTGATTGAATGGGCGGTAGTAATATTAATAATTATTGCCTGGCATATCTACTTATTTAAAAAGATGACAGATAGTGATAGAAGTTAGTGTTACAAAGGACCAGCTAGAAAGAGCTAGAACTCGATTTGAGTTTCAAGAGCTCAATGGATCTATCACCAAGGGTGATGGAAACCTAGCTGGCGCACTAGGTGAGATCATTGTGCTGGACGTGTTGGAAGGTAGAGGCAACAAAGTTACCGACACAAGCACCTATGACTACGACCTCAAAGCTAACGGACTAAGCATCGACGTAAAAAGCAAAAGAACAAACTACAAGCCGCGCGAAGGATTCCGAGTTACAGTATCCTCTTGGAACACAAGGCAGCGGTGCGATTACTACATGTTCACCTATGTGATGAACGACATGAGTAAAGTATACATAGCAGGGTACATGCCGAAGAAAGAATTTTTCGAAAAAGCCTCATTCCACAAAAAGGGGGATCTCGACCCGGGAGAGTTGGCCAATAGAGACTGGAGGTTTTCGCATGACTGCTACCTAATGAATTTAGAAGAATTAAATACACTGTAAGATGAATAAAAAAGAACTTATCATAGAGATGTACTCCTACACAGAAGACGTTCTCTTTGCTGATGGGTGGGACGAGTGCATCATAGGATTCGACCCCGTAGGATGGAAAGTGATATACTCGAGATCACTGTGCATAGCGAAGATGTGCCATGATGATAAAATAAACGAAGAAGAGGCCATAGATTACCTAGAATACAACACATTTAACGCATATGTAGGGGAAAACACCCCAATATTCGCTGATGACCTAGAGTGGGAGAGCACGGTTGTCCAAGGCATTTAATAGGTTTTCTTATCTTTATACCGTTATGAGCTATACAGAAAACCCAGAAGCCAAGATGGTGATAGACTGCGTGTTACGCAGAAACGCTAAAATGTTTACAGACCTAGGCATTGACAGCGGACGTGAGGAATATGAAAAAGCACGAGCCCTAGAAAATGAGCGCTTACGCAGAATTAGAAGGTTTGATCCAGAGAAAATAGATAGATTGTTGATAGAGTGAAATCATTTAAAAAAGAAGCTCTGTCTCTAATAGAAAGGAATGGGTACGACGGAGCTATAAGACACTGCAAGCAAATAATAGCACTATCCCCTAATACATTTGGGATGTCCTCTAAAGTGAGTCGTTACGAAATTTTACTAGAATACATTTCTACCATGCGTGATGATGTATCGCAGCTATATCACAACCATCAACAGCACACTGGGTAATGTCTATGCTGGAGGAGCTGCTCGCGCAAGCCGTTAGTAGTGTAGCGGATAAAATAATAAGTAATCGTTTCATATTTTCCAGTGTTAATTTAATGTAAAGTACTAAAAATATTTTAAATGGCCGGTCTTGTAGATATAGAGGGGTATGATCAGAAGGTCATAAACATCTGTCCAAATGGAACTTCTGGAGAGGTGATTGAAATCGCAGACTTGTTTATACAGCTACCTAAGAAGCCTGCTAAAAAAGATATTCTCTTTAGCAGTAACAAGAAAGAAGATCAATATTGGCAACGCGGGGAAATGCCCTCCGACCTCAAGCGTGTTCGCTCCATGGATGAGTGGCTTGAAGCACCAAAAGAATTCAGAGATAAACACATACATTATATTCAGCAAGAGTTCAACCGCAGGAAAGAAGGTATGTGGTTTATGAATAACGGTAAGCCCACATACATCACTGGCAGGCACTACATGATGTTGCAGTGGTCCAAGCTTGACATAGGATACCCGTACTTTTTAGAGTTTCAGCAAAGACTTTTCATCCATCAGAAAGCATGCGAGGTAGACCCCAGAAGCATGGGACAGATATATACTAAGTGCCGCCGCTCTGGGTATACGAATATGTCGGCAGCCGTATTGCTAGACGAGGCCACCCAGGTAAAAGACAAGCTCCTTGGGCTACAGTCTAAGACTGGGAAAGACGCGCAGGAAAATATATTCATGAAGAAAGTGGTGTACATGTTCAAGACCTACCCATTCTTCTTCAAGCCCATACAAGACGGTACAACAAACCCACGTGTGGAGCTCGCATTCCGTGAGCCCAGCAAGAGAATCACAAAAAACAACAAGACCTCTAGTAAGGGTGAGGCGCTAAACACAATCATCAACTGGAAAAACACCACCAATAACGCATACGATGGCGAGAAGCTGCACATGATGTACCTCGACGAAGCGGGTAAATGGGAGAAGCCTACAGATATACGTGAGGCGTGGCGCATCCAAAAGACGTGTTTGATAGTGGGGCGCAAGATTATCGGTACAGCAATAGTTGGTTCTACAGTAAACCCCATGAGCAAGGGCGGGAAAGAGTATAAAGACCTATGGGCGGACTCCGATCCCAACCACCGCAACGAAAATGGTAGGACACGTTCTGGACTATACAGAATATTTATACCCGCATATGAAGCTATGGAGGGATTCTTTGATAAGTTTGGGAACCCAATAATTGAAAACCCAGAAGAACCGATCATGGGTATTGATAGTGAAGAGGTTGATATAGGCGCAAAGACATTCTTAAAAAATGAAAGGAAGTCCCTTCAAGATGACCACTCGGAACTTAACGAAGTCATACGCCAGTTCCCCTTTACTGAGGATGAAGCCTTCCGAGACAGTATCCAAGGTTCTCTATTTAATCTTACCAAGATATACGAACAAGTACAACACAATGACAACCTCTACCCAAATCCAGTTGTTATTGGTAACTTCGTCTGGGAAAACGGTGTGCAAGATTCTAAGGTGATTTTCTCCCCGGACGTTAACGGCAGATTCCGGGTTGCTTGGCAACCCCCTGCCGAAGAAAGAAATAAAGTGATCAATGAGCGTGGCCATCGAAAGCCAGGGAACGCGCACATTGGTGTTGGAGGGGTCGATAGCTACGACCTCGACGCTACGCTTGATGGACGTGGCTCTAAAGGTGCAATGCATCTTTATAACAAGTTTAATATGACAGCGCCATCCAACATGTTTGTAGTAGAGTATGCTTCTCGACCTCCCCTCGCTAAAATATTCTATGAAGACGTGTTGATGGCTGCTGTTTATTATGGATACCCTATCCTTATAGAGAACAACAAATACGGAATCGCTAGATATTTCGAGCAGCGCGGATATTCTGAGTATCTGATGGACAGACCTCAGCATCTATCTTCAAGCTCCAGTAAAGTTAACGTCAAAACAAAAGGGATACCCTCTAACTCTGCAGATGTTATACAGTCGCACGCCCAGGCCATAGAGGACTACATACACAGCCACGTGGGTGTAAACGTAGAAACTAATGCACTTGGGAACATGTACTTCAACAGAACGCTGGAAGATTGGATAGGATTTAAGATCGATAATAGAACAAAGTTTGACCTTACCATCAGTTCTGGACTTGCTCTTTTAGCAGCACAAAAAGTCAAAAAAGAAGAAGTAAAATCTAACTTTTCAGAGAAAAAGTTTTTCCGTAGGTATAAGTTTAATGCCTAACGTAATGACGTTAAGCGATTTAGTATATTTGCAAGGAATACTTTATCTCACGAAATGTTTGATAGTAATAAAAAATCCGATAGATACGGGAATTTCCCGGACCCACTAGCTTCACCAGAAGTAAAATTGTCTAAAGCATTTGGCTTAAAATATGCCATGGCTATAGAGAATCAATGGGGTAATGCGTCAGATGAGGGCTCCCTCTACTACCGCAGAAAAAAAGAATTTGAGGCTTCTCGCGATTACGCGAACGGAACCCAAGACACATCAAAGTACAAGCAGATACTCAACTCTCTGGACCCAAACAATGGGGACGGTACGTTGCTTAATCTCGATTGGACTCCGGTTCCTATTGTTCCGAAGTTTATCAAGATCGTGGTAAACAAGATCTTATCTGCTGACCCTTATCCAAACGTGGAAGCCGTAGACCCGCTTTCTCGAATGCAAAGGGACAAACAAAAAAATAAGCTTAAAGCACAAATCCTCACTAAAGACTTTCTAAAGAAAGCTAAAAGTGCGGGCGTGCAAACAGACGTTGATCCAGACGCCCTTCCAGAAAATATCGAAGAGGCTGAAATCTTCATGGATACCAACGTAAAAACGCAAGCAGAAATCGCCAGCCAGATCGCTACAAAAATGACGCTGGACTGGAACAACTTTAACGACGCTACATATCGTCGTTCTGTCAACGACCTTGCAACTATTGGTATTGCGGTAATTAAACGGGACAACGACCCAAATTACGGGATCACAGAAAACTACGTAGACCCGTCGCACTTCATACACAGCTACACAGAAGACCCCAACTTTGAGGACCTAGTATACGCCGGACACATAAAGCGCGTTACCATACAAGAGCTCAAGAGGTTGGCTGGTGATCAGTTTACAGAAGAGGAGTATCACGCAATAGCAAGGACCGTTAGAAATAGATTCCAGAACGACCCCTCTCGCCTTACACACTCACACTACGACAAGAGCCTTCAACGTGCGTCTTACGGGTACGATGAGTATTTTGTAGAGGTGATGGACTTTGAATTCTTATCGGTAGACAAAATCTACTACGAGGAGAAAGAGTCTAGACACGGGAACAAGAACTTCTTCTACAAAGGCAGCGAATACAAGCCGCCAGCCGAATCTGTATACGAGAGAGTGGGCCACTGCCTACACAACACAACAGTATATGGTGGTAGTTTTATACTAGGCACACAACATATATATAACTACGGGCTAAAGAAGAA
>CEPY01026909.1_pt1 | contig 31400 bp, 22 predicted proteins | sample 530421 | NCBI WGS metagenome assembly CEPY01 (sample SAMEA2620065, study PRJEB7988) | marine metagenome | biome: marine biome (ENVO:00000447); feature: surface water layer (ENVO:00002042); material: "saline water (ENVO:00002010), including plankton (ENVO:xxxxxxxx)" | depth 5 m
GACTTCATGATAAGACGATAAATGCCTACAATTTTAGGCTTACGGCTTACAATTGAATCGGCGATAAAATCTTTACGCGTACGGTTAGCATCCACAATGGCCTGAATCATATTATTCGGCACTTCACTGTAGTTAGCTAGTAACTGTTTGGTATCTTTTGGTAAGCAATAACCACCGTAACCGAAGCTTGGGTTGTTATAATGATTACCGATACGTGGGTCCAATCCGACACCTTCGATGATTTGTTTAGTGTCTAAGCCATTACGTTCTGCATAGCTGTCTAACTCGTTAAAGTATGCTACACGCATTGCCAAGTACGTGTTGGCGAAAAGTTTGATGGCTTCTGCCTCAGTACTGTCGGTGAATAAAACATCGATGCTCTCTTTTATTGCACCTTGTTGAAGTAGCTTGGCGAAAATTTCTGCTCTCTCGCTTTGCTCGCCCACAATAATACGGCTAGGGTAAAGGTTATCGTAAAGCGCTTTGCCTTCGCGCAAGAACTCAGGCGAAAAGATAATATTGTCAGAACCAAAACGGGCTTTAGCGTCTTTGGTAAACCCTACCGGTACGGTCGATTTGACAACCATTACCGCATCAGGGTTAACTTCCATCACGGTTTTGATTACCGCTTCTACACTACCAGTATTGAAGTAATTCGTTTGCGGGTCGTAGTCTGTTGGTGTTGCAATTACCACATAGTTAGCATCTTTATATGCTTCTTGCGCATCAAGCGTTGCTACAAGGTTCAACTCTTTCGTTGTTAAATACTCGGCTATTTCTTTGTCTTCAATTGGAGACTTTTTGTTATTAAGCATCTCGACTTTTTCAGGTACTAAGTCGACCGCTTTCACTTCATTGTGTTGTGCAAGTAGCACTGCATTTGAAAGCCCTACATAGCCAGTGCCTGCTACAGCTATTTTAAGCTTCTGCATAGTACTATCCATTTAAATCCTCTCCAGTTTTGTACAAATAATTTACGAAAGCTTTATTACTATCATTGCATAGTAATTTTAAACAATAATGAATACTACGGCTAACTCGCCTAATTCTCTTAATAGTGTATCAAAGCTCTGTTTGATGCAGTATGCATCAATTATGCCTTATGTGACACTCTTTCAATTCTACTGCGCTTCTTATCGAAAAGTTCTCACGCTTTAGCGTTAGATTCGGATTGTAAGCTGGATCATTTGCTATGAAGTCGCTCCACGTTGTTTGAAGGTAAGCTAATTCGCGATTAAAACGAGCCGCTTTTTCAGGTGAAATATCCAAGCCTCTGCTAACCGATTCATGATGGAAAAGCTCTGCTTCTGCACAGTAAACATTATTAACGCCTAAGCCCTTAACCTTTAAACAAAAATCTACATCGTTAAAGGCAACAGAAAGCTCTTTTTCATTCAAACCGTTTACGGCATTAAAATGCGCGCGTTTAACTAATAAGCACGCTGCGGTTACCGCACTGTAGTTGTTTGTAGCAACAATCCTTTTTAAGTAACCACTATGAAAGCGCGGAAAGTTTTTGTGAGCATGCCCAGCACCACCGCCGTAGCCTAAAACAACACCAGCGTGCTGGATACGCGTATCGGAATAAAGCAACTTTGCACCAACACAGCCAACGCTTTCCCGCTCAACGTGACCAACCATATATGTTAGCCAATCAGGCGATATAACCTCAATATCATTATTTACTAAACCAAGAATGGAACCTTTTGCATGCTCAACACCGAAGTTATTAATTGCAGAGTAATTAAATGGCGCCGGGTATTGAAGAACCCTTACTTTTTCCAATGTGTCTAAATAACTAAAATACTCAATACTTTCCTTTTCATCAGAGCCGTTATCAATCAGCAATATTTCGTAATTTAGGTAGGCTGTTTTCTCCAGGATTGACTCGATGCATGCTTTAACCAATGCTTTCCCATTTTTCGTGGGAATGATTAAGCTCACCAGTGGATTTGTATTGGGCCAGCAAAGTCGATTTACGTGAAACTTTTCATCCAATTCAACTGTAGCTGTTGAATGTCTTTCTATCACCATCTTCACACGTTCTAGCAGTTTTGCTTCATTATTTTCTGTGACTGAAAGATGCACCAAGGGTAACGGCATATGATTAACCATTAAATCATTGATAGATAGAGAAAGTTCAGCAATTACCTCTGCAATCGTTGTTTGATTAGAAATATGTAGCGATTTTAACCGCGAAGTTTTGACTATTACCCCGCTATTAATATATCCCGTAGAATATTGAAGCTCAGGGTTCCAACTTGGCAAGAACCTTGGTGACGTTTTAGTCCCATTACTGCTAAGTTCGTCAGTATCACAATAGACTAAATCATTATCTTTTAACGCTTTCAAAAGATGGTAAATAGCAGAGCTTTCTAATAGGTCACCACCATTTAGCAACAATGTAGGTAACCTGTCGTCTAACAGTGAGATTTTCTTTTCTATCGCACCCAGCGCCAATTCGCCCGTTATTAAGCAAGTTTTCACACCAAGGGTTTTAATATTTTCCTCTGTCACGCCCTGGTTGTCGATGCCAAATACTACTGCTTGCCACTCGCCAATATTAGTTATCGAATTTGAGAAAGCAGATTCGTTCACTTCAAGCCAGTGGTTGTATAACGCCTGCGTTTGCTTAGGTGATGGTGCATCAAAAAATAGCCCAGATTTTCTTACCGACCTTACATACAAACCAGTTAAACGCTCGTTTTTTTTAAGCTTGTCTTTCAGAGTTTTGGGAATTAATTGAAGGGCGGCGCGAACAGACCGCATTACTATTTTTTTCATGTAGACGATTTAGAGCCTCAAAAATAAAGAAAGCCGCTTTATATAAAAGCGGCTTATTAGTTTAACACTTGTAAACTTGTATGGGTATTAGCTACCAGTACCTAAGCGTTCACCTTGGTAACTTCCGTCAAGGACAGCTTTCCACCAGTCTTCGTTCGCTAAATACCATTCAACCGTTTTACGAATGCCGCTTTCAAACGTTTCTTGTGGCTTCCAACCTAGTTCACGCTCAATCTTACTAGCATCAATGGCATAGCGCATATCGTGGCCAGGGCGGTCTTGAACATAAGTTATTTGTTCTGCGTATTTAGTCTCTTTCGGTTTAACTTCGTCCAAGATTGAGCAAATAGTTTGCACCACTTCAATGTTCTGCTTTTCGTTGTGGCCACCAATATTATAGGTTTCACCAATCTCGCCGTTAAGCGCCACCACCACCAGTGCGCGCGCGTGGTCTTCAACATACAACCAATCGCGAATTTGATTACCTTTACCATATACAGGAAGTGGCTTTCCAGCTAACGCATTTAGAATAACCAACGGAATAAGCTTCTCCGGGAAGTGATACGGCCCGTAGTTATTCGAGCAGTTAGTAACTAGTGTGGGTAACTTATATGTACGAAGCCACGAACGCACTAGCTGATCTGAACTTGCTTTACTTGCTGAATACGGTGAGCTAGGTGCATACGGTGTATTTTCTGTAAAGAGTGGAAGCTCTGCTCCTGCTTCAACCTCATCTGGGTGAGGAAGGTCACCGTATACTTCATCGGTAGAAATATGATGAAACTTAAAGCCTGCTTTCTTATCGCCTTCTAGTGCAGACCAGTACGCTCTTGCTTGTTCAAGTAAGGTGTACGTGCCAACTACATTAGTCTGAATAAATTCGCCTGGGCCGTCGATAGAACGGTCTACATGTGACTCGGCCGCTAGGTGCATAATAATATCGGGCTGGTGCGTATTGAACACGCGCTTTACTTCTTCAGCATCACAAATATCAACTTGCTCAAAGCTATAGCGGTCGCTATTTGAAACTGATGTTAATGACTCTAAATTGCCCGCATAGGTCAATTTATCCAAATTGACTACAGTATGGTCTGTATCGTTGATAAGATGGCGTACTACTGCAGAACCAATGAATCCTGCACCACCTGTTACTAAAATTGTTTTACTCATTTTATTTACCAAAAGTATAATTCTATTTAGACCATTTAGGCTTTCAATTCATCAAGCATATCGGACAACTGCTTTCGCCAGTGAGCGGGCTTGCACGAAGTAAATGCTTCGCGCGCAGTTTGTTTATCCAACACGCTATAGTGCGGGCGCTTCGCTGGGGTTGGGTACTGGCTAGAAGGAATTGGTAATACTGGAATAGTACTACTGAGTAACCCTTTTTCAATTCCAAGCTCTTGAATAGCTATAGCAAAATCGTACCAGCTTGCTACGCCCTCGTCGGTCCAATGATAGACACCTGCTGTTTTATTTTCAGATGCCGATACACACGCTTCAGCCAACCCTTTGGCCCAGGTAGGTGTACCAATTTGATCGTCTATAACAGAAAGCTGTGGTTTTTCACTCATCAAACGCAGCATGGTTTTCACAAAATTATTGCCATGAGATGAATAAACCCAAGCGGTACGAATTAAGCAGCTAGCCTCTGGCAATATTTCAAGCAGTGCTTTTTCGCCTTCCGCTTTTGATTTGCCATACGCACCCTGAGGTTCAATAGGGTCGTCTGTTAAATAAGGCGAACCTTTTTGACCGTTAAACACATAGTCGGTCGACACATGTACCATAAAAACGCCACGTGCTTTACAAAAAGTCGCCAAATTCTTAACGGCAATGGCATTAATGGCATTACACGCTTCGGTGTCTTCTTCAGCTTTATCAACAGCGGTGTACGCTGACGCGTTAATCAAAACATCTGGTGATAGAGGGGCTAAAAAAGCTTCAATGATATCGCTATTTGTAATATCAATATCATCGCGCCCCAACAGTGTAACTTGATGATCGCTATTTTTTAGTTCACGAGAAAGCTCAAATGCTAGCTGACCAGACTTGCCTATAATTACAATATTCATTAATTGCTATTACCCAAAAAAAGCCCCAATAACAATTAGAATGTAGGAGCGTCTACAAATGCTAAACCCGCTTCGTCTTTACCAGACAGCGAAGGTTTCTCACCGTTTACCAACGGCCAAGCGATATTTAATGTAGGATCGTTATACTTAACAGACACCTCAGACTCTGGGTGGTAGTAATCAGTACACTTGTACACGAACTCTGCTGATTCACTGGTGACATAAAAGCCATGAGCAAATCCGGCAGGCACCCAAAGCTGGCGCTTGTTTTCGGCAGAAAGTATTACCCCAACCCATTTACCATAAGTTGGTGAGTCTTTGCGCATATCTACGGCTACATCGTACACTTCGCCGCTAACTACTCGTACTAACTTACCTTGGGTTTGCTCCATTTGGTAATGAAGGCCACGAAGAATACCTTGGCGTGATTTAGAATGGTTATCTTGAACAAAATCTACATCTGCGCATTCTTTTTTAAACCAATCGGTACGAAAGGTTTCTAGAAAGAAGCCGCGCTCATCGCCAAACACTTTCGGCTCAATAATTTTAACGTCAGGTATATCTGTCTTGATTACTTGCATTTACTTTCCGTACTAACGTGCAAATGAATATAATAAGAAAGGTGGCAATGCCACCTTCTATAACTTGAATATAGGTTAAACTTTTACTCTGTCTTTAAGTACTTTCAATAGGTAATCACCATAACCGCTCTTCTTAAGTGGAGCCGCCAGCTTTTCTAGCTGCTCAGCGTTGATATATCCCATTCTGAAAGCGACTTCTTCCGGACAACATACTTTTAAGCCCTGACGTTTCTCTATAGCGCCCACAAAGTTCGCTGCATCAAGTAGAGAGTCTAGAGTGCCCGTATCAAGCCAGGCTGAGCCCCGTCCCATTAACTCAACTTTAAGAGCGCCATCTTTTAGATAAAGATTGTTTAAATCGGTAATCTCAAGCTCACCACGAGGTGATGGTTTTACCTCTTTCGCGAAATCAACAACTCTGTTGTCGTAGTAGTAGAGCCCTGTAACTGCGTAATTAGATTTGGGAACAGCAGGCTTCTCTTCAATAGAAAGCGCGTTCCAGTCATCATCGAAGCTAACTACACCATAGCGTTCTGGGTCATTGACATGGTAACCGAATACAGTAGCGCCCTGCTCTTGGTTATAGGCGCTCTGCAGAGAGCGCTTTAAATCATGTCCATAATAGATATTGTCACCGAGAATAAGCGTGCAGCAATCATTACCAATAAAGCTATCACCTATAAGAAATGCTTGGGCCAAGCCATCGGGTGAAGGCTGAACTGCGTATTGAACATTAATTCCCAGTTCACTCCCATCGCCGATAAGCTCAATGAAACGACTCTGCTCTTCTGGTGTTGTGATAATTAAAATATCCCTTATCCCAGACATCATAAGCGTAGCTAGGGGATAATATATCATCGGCTTATCGTAAACCGGCATCAGTTGCTTGCTCACGACTTTCGTCAATGGGTGCAATCGAGTGCCAGAACCACCTGCTAAAATTATACCCTTCCGTTTCATAGTTATTCCTTTTTAGTTTTCTCTGATGACTTCAGCCAAGCTACTGGCTAACTCAGAAGCAAGCCCCCTATCTCTAGCTTCTATCATCACACGAATTAATGGTTCTGTTCCAGACTTTCTAAGAACAAGTCGTCCATTCTTACCTAAAGCCTCTTCTACGCGACTGACCTCATCTTTTACTACATCTAAATCAAGCACTGAATCCAGATCGTTATGACGAACGTTCACCATACACTGAGGAAGCTTTGTCATCCCTGCTTTTAGTTCACTTAAGGAGTATTCACTTTTTACTACTACGGTTAAAATTTGTAGCGCAGCGATAATGGCGTCTCCAGTAAATGCATAATCTAAGTTAAGAATATGTCCTGAGGTTTCCCCCCCAATTCGCCAACCAGTTTCCTTAAGTTTCTCGACGACATATCTATCCCCAACTTTTGTTCTAACAAACGGGATATCAAGTTCTTTTAACGCTATTTCAAGGCCTAGGTTGCTCATTAGTGTGCCAACAACACCGCCTTTATAGCCAGCTTTCTTAGCTTCACGAGCCATTAAAAAGAGAATCTCATCTCCATCAACCACTTCACCTTGAGAGTCGACAAACATGATTCTATCGGCGTCGCCATCAACGGCTATGCCTAGATCAGCTTTATTTGTCGTGACTGCTTTACTCAACGAGTCGAGGGAAGTTGCACCGCAATCATTATTAATATTTATGCCATTCGGCGTATTGGCGATTTTAATTACTTTTGCGCCCAGTTCTTCAAATACACTAGGTGCGACTTTATATGCTGCTCCGTTGGCACTATCGACAACAATTGTGAGTCCTTCTAAACTAAGCTCGCTCGAAAAGGTACCTTTACAAAACTCGATATAACGACCAGCGGCATCTTCAACTCTTCGTGCTTTGCCTAAACGTTCTGAGTCAACACAATCGATACCATTTTCTAGTGCATACTGGAGCTTTTCTTCAATTGCCTGCTGCTGTTCACTGCCTAGTTTAGCCCCGCTACGGCCAAAAAATTTAATCCCGTTGTCGTAATATGGGTTGTGAGATGCGCTTATGACTACGCCAGCATCAGCTCTAAAAGTCGAAGCTAAATAGGCTACCGCTGGAGTAGGAATAGGCCCAGCTAGAGCAATGTTTACGCCTGCAGCCGACAAACCAGCTTCCAGTGCAGATTCCAGCATGTACCCACTGGCGCGTGTATCTTTTCCTACTAGTACCTCTTTTGTACCGTCTGCCGCCAAGACTACACCTGCAGCCCAGCCTAGCTTCATAACGAAATCTGGTGTCATTGGGAACTCGCCAACTTTCCCGCGAATTCCATCTGTGCCAAAATATTTTTGAGACATTCTTACTTCCTAAAAAACGAAAGGCCACAACTTAAAAAGCCATGGCCAAATATCAAGACATTAGCGCTATTCTACTGTAACTGATTTGGCTATTAACAACCAAAAACTGATAGCCATGCAGAGCAGCGCTAATCTTTTGTTAAACCGAGATTTTCTTAAAGTACTCGATGTATCTAGCAATTCCGCTAGGTAGTGCCTCAGCTGTAAACGACTCATCTAGTCTTCCTTGTTCTTTTTTCTTCTCGATATAGTTAACGACTGTGTCATTAAACTTTGGGGCTTTTACGACAAACCGTGCATTAGTTTGAACACAAATGCAGTTTGGTTTTACTACATCAATAATCTTATGATCAACATTACCAGCCGTGTGTATAAAAACGACGGAAGTATACAACCGGCAAAGGTAGTGAAACATGGTATATGAGGAAGATGAGCCGAATACTAGCAAGGTCTCATCAATAACAGCATGTTGGTGGTACATAACTATTATACGACCAAAGTTATCAATGTTATTGTCAAAAATGACACAGCGTCTGTAGTTAAAACTCGTAAGGCTCTCTTCTTCGTGCTGTTGAGGCGGATAAACTTTTGAGCCTAGATCACCCCAACTCTTTCTGTTTTGATAGGTATCATTAGCGAAGACATCAAGTTCTTCCATACTTTTAGACGACAATTTACTAGCAACCAACTGCGCTGCGAGCCTTGCACCATGAAGGGTCCAGTGCGTATCGCACACTCTAAATGAGCGTTGCTCTAAATTTCTAAGTTCTTCTATGGGCAAAATAAAATTGAGCGACTTGGGTATCAACTCTTTAAGCTTTTGAATCGGCGCTTTCTTTGAAAATCTATGAGGATAATACTCTTCGTATACCATTTCTTTAGAAGGCGCGATAAGTAAGCAGACTGATGTACCGGACGAGTGGGAAAAGTCATCTAGCGATACCAAATATTCTTTCCATTCAGCTTGAGCTGTGCGGGATAGTTTTAGTTTCCCAGTATATTGCTCAATACTCTTGTTGGTGTCGTTATCTAGAAAAAGCCAGCCATCTTTTCCCTCTAAGATCTGAAATTTACCTTCAATACTCCCATTCATTAACTCTACGAATTTGCCATCTTGAATCAGGCCTAACGTGAACTCTGAATGTTTGAGCTTAACTCGCTCAGAAAATCCACAATGAAGTAAAGGGTGATTTTCTGGCTCTTCCTTTAATACCCTTTTTACAACATCAGGGCGAGACCGACTAATTGGTATTTGCAGTACTTCGTTACCATTTAGAATAACTAACGAAGCTGATGAGCTTTCTTCGTTCAACACCCAACCTTGAAATAACAGTCCGTCTCTGGAAAGTTCGGCATTGTCGACACTTTTTTCATTACTAGGATAGTCTAAGTGCCAACGGGGGACGCTAACGTTAGAGCTATCCACTCGCTGGGTAATTATTGAATACACTGCCACTAAAGTTCCTTTCTTACGGCTTTATAAAAAGTCGCCTACAATTTCATATTCATGATGAAGATGTGATTCAAGCAGCTTAATACTACTTGGTAGCTGATATGTTTGGCTAGTTCGCCTGTTTACCTGCAACATTTTTAACTGTATCCCGGTCAAATCTGACAATTGCTGTAAATGCTCTTCGTATTTGTGCTTCGATCCAACAAAGCCAAATTCATCAATAGACACAGAATTGAAAAATCTACTATAGGTATTTGTAAACGCCTCAATCGTATTATTAAGAAGCAGTTCCTTAACTATGCTTTCTTGTGACTTTAAGCTAGATTCTGGCAACTTTTCTTTCAATAAAATATAGTGCGGATGCTTTTCTTTAAGCGCTAAAAGATGGCCTACTAAAGACCATATTCGTTCTAGTGGGTCACGAACCCAAACAGCCTTGATAGCATTTGGGAAGGTTTGAGTATGATTTGCATGCGGCTTGAAATGCCCATGAAGCACTCTAGCCTTCGATGGTAACCATATCTCATCACCTTTCGACATAGCACTCGCCCCGGTGTTTGCGTAAACACCGTAAACACTCCTAGCACCAAGAGCCTGTTCAAATGCAACCCTGAGAGAACTTCCAGCAGTTTTTGGAATGTGGTGAGACAGAACAGCAACATTAGGATGGGGCCGGCTTTTGGAATTCTTGTCCGGCGATAATAGTTTCTCCACACGCCAAAACGGATGGGTTTTATATGACATAGGAACTAATCTTCTACAACTGAATCTGCTATTCCACATTAACTTATGTAGAAGTCAAAGGTGGGATAGCAAACAGGAATGTTTAACACGCTTAAACAACACAAAAAGCTGCAAGCTAAAAGCGCACAAGTGTAGCAGATTTCTTTGAAATCTTAACTATCTGGCTTGCCAGCTTTTTACCAAAGGAGTCTCGAGAGAAAAGTTCGCAAGCTCTTTTAGCAGCAAAGTTGCCCATTGACGCCACTAGCTCAGGGTTACGATTCAAGTCAAGTATCGCATCTACAACGCTTGTAGTGCTTTTATAGTCGACTAAAACACCGGATTGCTTGTCGACAAGTTCACTAACCGCCCCCCAGTCGTAACCAACTACAACGCGCCCTAAAGACATAGCTTCTGCTACCGTTCTACCGAAAGATTCTTTAAAGTGAGAAAGTGCCAATACAACATGGTGTTGAATCATCGCCTCTTTGGGGTTTTCCACATAGCCTGCAACTCTTACATTTACATCACCGAATCGTTCAATTGCCATGGTAACGTCATTAGTAATTGGCCCGTAAATCGTAAACTGGATATTACTAGCCTCCTTACATAAGCTTGCTACCTCAAAAAAGTCTTCAACACCTTTTTTCTTAACATTACTACTTAGCATGCATATTTTTAATGAGCCCGAAGGCATAGAATTTTGAGAAGGGGAGGTATCAACACAATTGTATATAACTGTAGTTCGCTCTGGTTCATTTATCCAACGAGCGGTTTCTTCAGAGTTGGCAATAAAATAGTCGCTACTAGCGATGACTCTTGCGTGAGTTTGTCGCGGTGACTCTCGAAGTAAATCAGCTAAATCATTATCAAACTCAACGAGTTCTCGCACATGCATAACCGTTGGAATACCAGCCTTCTTGGCCGCACTAAAAGGCTCTATTAATGTAATCGTGTTTACATAAATACAATTATATCCAAAGCGCAGGAAATCCGATTCCAGATATTCCACTATGGGTTCTATCGGCTCTTCCCTCCCATTTGCCCACGGTAAAGGCAAAAAGACTATCTTGCTAACGAATTGTTTTAGCTCCTCGACATAAGCAATATTAGAACAGGTAGGTAAAAATAATGTTATCGTTATATCCGCCCTATGCATTGCTTTAGCCATATCAATTAGACTTCTTTCTGCACCGAAAACTGTTTCAGAGACGGCATGCCCAAAAAGAGCTACATGATTTGCCCCTTTACACCGCGCAAGGCCTGCTACTGATACAGGTGCAGAAAAGTCCCAACTGTCGTTACGTAACGCATGCCATGTGGGTGAAACAGTATTTGGTAATTCAAATTTATAAGCATAAGCCTGTGGATTAAACAATAAAGATGGGTAACGCCCTTCTTGTTCTCCTCTATCCCAGAAATGATCATAGATATCTAGCCCCATAGAACTCACGTCGTCGTAAACTTGCGCGTACCAATTTTCGTCGAGTGCTTTTCTCCATTTGTTAAAACTCGCTGCGTTTTCTTTTACCAATGAAGGGTTAGAAGAAGCCAACAACATACTTGGAGGAACAGGAAAAGGACGCGGTTCATTTCTTAAAAGCTTTAAACTAGGGCTATTCTTGTGCCATGCTCTAGCGCAATCCATGTACTGCTTTCGCACGCCACCATATTGAGTGACCAAATGAGTCTCTGCATTCTGCGTAAGTGATGATGAATGTGTCCTTCCAAAAGACAGTGGAACATCGGGCATCACTTCTTTTATCGCGGCTTGCCCAAATTTGGCAACACACCTTTCATAAAACTCAGTATCAGCATTTACTTTGACCTCGTCCCAGTCACCCAGAGCGGCAACAACATCTTTTCGAACGAGTAAAGAAGATACATTTCTATGCACCCAAGCGTTACCAGCCCTTAACCTCGAAAATTTAAAGTCCTCCGTGCATCTAACCCAGTGAGAAACAGTCCCTTTCAATGAGCGATTGAAAAGCAAAGGTATAATTTGTTTTTCGATTTTCTGAGGATGAGCCCAATCATCGGCGTCCATGACGGTAAGAAATTCACCGATCGCCAAAGACATTCCTAAGTTTCTTGTAGCGTATGCGCCTTTATTTTTGTTGTTTTTGATAACCCGTACACGTTCAATCCCGCCGAACAAACGCTTCAACTCGGTATAGCTGTTATCAGTGGAAGCATCATCCACCGCTATTATCTCAATGTTTTTCCATGACTGATTGAGTAGGGAGTTGATACTAGTAGAAATGACCTTCTCCGCATTAAAGACCGGGACTATAATTGAGACTTTCGGTTTACTCAAAAGTGCTTTGAGCCATGTAAAAGCAGAAACAGATGTTCGTGCTGTTGAAAGAACATCTAACGTTGCCTCTGCTTTATTCGTAGTTAGCGCCTTTAACCCAGTATTCTTATAAAGCTTATTAAGCTCAACAACCTTCCGCGAGTCCGACAGCATACTGGCGGCGAGCCACTTTGAAGAGTTCGACCAGTGAGGGTTGTCTACAACTTGCTGTGCTTCATCCTCTAAACCTGCCCCGAACAAAGATGAAAACCTTAGTAGCGACAGTTCATCTCTACTAAAAAGCTTTTCTGAAAGGCTGCTGTTGATAACAAGCTTATCTGACTCTTCTTTTGCTAAAAGGTACTGTTCTGTGAAGAGGTAGTAATCGACGAGTACTTTAGCGGCATATATTCCGTTGATGTTTGAGTATTCTGCCGCGCTGTGCAAAGAATCGAGTGTTACGTCACAGTTATCTACATTTCGCCATAAAGCCTTTTCAAGTGATAGCGAAGGAATACTGCACGGCAAACGCCCTTCTCTCCTTCCGTGTTTGTCGAAGTGTAGTTTAGGGTCAATCCCCGCTGCTGCGACATCGGGGTATTTTTTAAGATACCACTCAGGGTCAAAATACTCTTTTTTTGTCATTTCTAAGACTTCTTACCTTTTAGGTACGCTAAGGCCTGTTGATCTTTGCTGTACACATTTCGCTCAGCAATACATCGGCAGCCACATCATTGAAAATGCCAGTGATACCATACTGGCATAGTTTCTCGCTAACTTTTCATATCTAGTTGATACTGAACGATAATGCTTTATTCGAGCAAAGGCATTTTCAACTAAGTGTCGATATTTATAAAGACACCAGTCGACACTCTCTTTGTCTATATCTTGGCCATAATTACGTTTTGGTATGACTGAAATACCGCCTCTGGCTTCAATATATTCCCTTAATGCATCACTATCGTAGCCTTTGTCGCCTACGAAAATATTTACTTCCTGTAAGTGGTCAACCAAACTTTGAGCACGAGCAATGTCATTTCTCTGGCCTTCTGATAGCTCAAAATAAATGGGAAGCCCCCACTATCCACGGCTAAATGGATTTTTGTCGAATTGCCACCACGGCTCTTTCCTATGCACTCATTGTCTGAAGTCGCAGCACCTGTACTATGCTGATGAGCTTTGACAATCGAACCATCAGCAAAGACCCAGTCATAATCAGCCAGTTTTGCTAACTCATTGAATAAATTATTTAATAAACCTTTCTTCGACCATAAATTGAAGCGTCGATAGATGGTACTCCAGCCTCCAAACTCTGTGGGTAAATCTCGCCACGGGATACCGGTTCTCAACCGGTAAAGTATCCCTTCAAAGGTCATTCTGTGTTCTGGTTTGTTATAAATGCGGCCTGTGCTCTTCATTACTTGAAGTAGCTTTTGCCACCGCTGATCAGTTAGCATTAGTCTCGGCATGGTAGTGAGTTGTTCTTTTACTTTTGGCGAAGCAAATTATAACGCTTTACCATGCCGGTCAAAAACTAATCACGAAAGATCAACAGGCCTTAGCAATGAGCCTAAATTATCTAAAGTTTTTACTTCTACCGATTCACTAGCAGTAACAAAGCTCAACACCTTTTCAATATCCGGTTTTTGTCCTCTGTTAGCATAAATGACGACATTACTAGAATTAAGTGTCGCCAGCTCCTCTTGCATTTCAAGGAGGAGGGCTGGATCTAGAAAGCACACACAATCAACCGATAAAGTCATGCCGAACACACATGCTTCTGCGTTATCACTGGACAACAGCTCAAAAAAAGCGCTAGATAATTGTCTCTGAATTTCCCGCGGTCGTGGTAGGTGATATAGGAAAACTTTTTTACCGCTGCTCATAGTAGAAGTTATAGCTTCATATAGTTCAATCGCTACCCTGCTTTCACTAAAATCACCAACAAAAACTGTATCGCCAACCATTTCATAAAGGTTCTTAGAAATCATTGTAGGGGGAACAGGAAACTTACGAACACCATCAATATCCACGAACAAGTTAGACGGCTCTTTTGAGTGCCACCACTGACTGGCTTGCCGATAGATATGGCGCATACCTTGGTACATCGTTTTTATATGAGTTGCTTTATTCCTAGTTAGCGAGTTTTGATCGTCCAAAGCAAATGCTAACGGAACGTCTGAGTGAATTTTCTTTACGGAATGAAAACCGAAGTGTGACTCTACCCGCCAAATATATTCTGTATCACCGCCCACTAAAACTGAATCCCAATAGCCCAACTCATCGAAAACTGCGCGTCGAAACAAAAAAGAGGAGTGGGACCAATGAATCAATCTAGGGTTAAGCCGCCAGTTATGCTCAAAATTAAGCGTAGGCGTAGCTCTTACCCACTGAGTACAAACTCCCATGACAGCTTCGTTTTGATAAAGAAATTCCATTTGCAGCTGTATCTTCTGGGGGTGTGACCAATCATCGGCATCATGTGTGGTAATAAAACTGCCTTTTGCAACTGAAAGGCCTGTATTTCGGGCTCGATAAGCGCCGCCATTTTTAGGTTGTTTAATTAATTTTATCTGAGGATATTTTGTCGAGAGCGACTCTATTACTGATACTGTATTATCTTCACTACAGTCATCCACAACGATAATTTCTAGTTTTTTCCATGATTGCGCTATTAGTGACTCTAGCGCAGTTTTTATTGTTCTCTCCGCATTGAAGCAAGGAACAATTACGCTTACGAGTTCAGTACTTATACATTTATTTTCTGCACTATCTGCTGCCAGATTTTCTAATGAAAGTGCCTTATCGTGAATTTTTAAAGCCAGCTCGCTTAAACCATGCCTACGGTAAATTTGATTAAGAATAGAAAACTTTTCTTCGGCAGAACCAGCGCAGTTGGATAACGCCAAGAGTATATCTTCGTCGAAGTTACTATCTTTATAGTAATTTCTTATAAAAGCTTCAGACTCTGTTAGTTTGCCATTCTTTTGCAGACACAAAGCATGCATGAGAACGCCGATTTTTCCATAAACGTGAGGCGCTATTTCCGTTATTGCCAGTTGTGAAAAGCTGAGCGCCTTCTTATATTCACCTAAGTAATAAAACCACCTGGCAGAATGCCAGATAGCGAAGAACCTTACGCTTTCATCTAACGAAAGATTCGAGTAAATTTCTTTAAATTGAGTTAGGCAGGGTTCAGGCAATCCACGCCATAACAGCTGTGGCAAGTGTTCTTTATCTACTCCAAGCCCATTTATTTCTTGCGAATGAAATTGAATTCTGTTGGTTGCACGCCCTTCGTTTCGACCATGCTGGATATAGTGCACAAAGGGATTTACCCCACTATTTGCAACATCTTCATAGTTGTTTCTATACCAGTCAGTGTCAAACCATTTATTTGGGCAGTAACCAGCTACAGTTCCCTCGATTAAATAGTGGCGTATAATATTAGCGTTAGGATTAAGGTTATAGCGGCGCCGATAATAGTCACCGTCAAACAAGTCACTTCGTCTAATTAGCTGCTCCATGCGGCGCAGCCTTAAAAAAGAGGTAAATTCGCTTTTTTTTCTTGTAAGGAAATTTTTCATTCTGTGACGAGGCCGGAATGCGAATATTAGGTGGCTCAAGGTTACTTGGGGGCCCCAAATAACCTCGAAATAAATAGCAAAGTTAAATACTAATATTGGAGACTGTCAGAATTTCTTCGTATGATTTAATATCGCCCCCTTTTTCATGAGCAAATTGCAATGCCGACTTATCAAATATGTCTTTGGGAGTGTAAATCAAAAAACGCTCAGCCATTAGTGAAAGGACAACATTAGGCTTCAAAATGTCTATAGCATCGTGCTCAAGCAAAGGGCTATGGATGATGAAGAGTTTACTAAAAGACTCAGCTAAGAATCGTTGTATTTTCCACCCATACGAATCAGTAAACAAGACACAAGTTGGTAATGAGCTATTAGGATTGACCCATACGGACATATGGCCTCGGTTTGTAACACCATTGTTCCAAATTTTCTTTGCATTACCCTGCTTTACTACACATTCTGTGTAGTCGGCTACACGGTGTGGACTAAATTTTTCACCTAAGTCTCCTGAGCCCCTCTTGGTAATGAGCTCAACATCATCGTCTTTGAGAATAGGTATATTGACCCTCAAGTCTTGCATGATTCGCTTGTAACAAACATATGCACCATATGCTGTGTAATGCGAGTCAACAGGGTGATAGGATTCCCCTCTCTTCGCGGCATCTATCAGCTCTACAAGTGGATAACTAATGTACGAGCGGTCATACAATGCTGAAGTAATTTGGTCTATCGGTCGCTCGGCGTTAACCTTGTCTAACTGCGGCAATTCATCCTTATGCACGGCATGAGCATCAGGAACTATCATCAACCTATAAGAAACTCCTTTCACTGTGCAAAAGGCATGTCTTGTTTCAATAACTCTTCGCCAAGCTTTTATTTGAGAATCATTTAAAAGCCTCTCACCACGATGTTGCTTTATGACTTCATTTGAATCGTTTGCTATGAAAAGGCGTTTGTTTCTACCTTCTACTACCTTGCCGTCTCCAGCTGCATTTAATAAAACAGGAGGCATACTAGATGAGGCGTTTATTTGCTTTTCTATGAATTTTTTCGCGCCATCTACACTTTCAAATAATCCCCGTTCAACCCAAAGCGAAGCAATAAAGTCAATTTCATTTACTTTCAATTGGCTAAAACGCTTACTATGAACAGAAAACATCCAGACGTTATCTTGTTTGGTACTTTCTAAAACTCTTTTTATATCGCCTTCTGATTCTGGCCACTTAGTAAACAATGTGGCGTATGGCTTTGTTTCTAAACTATAGAAGTGCTCTATTCCACCGCGATACGTTAAGTATGAAAAGTAAAGTAAGAATTCAGTGATTTTATCATTCTTAGAAATAAGTTCATAAATGCCATTCCCTTCACGCTTTTCTACTTCTTTGAGTAACTCTTTTACCAAAGAAGTTATCATGAGATATGGAGTAACTGTTGGTAATACTGCTTTATCTGGGTCGACATCCACATCAAAGTAGCTGCAAGATTCTTTTAAACAAGTCTTTAAATAGCCCCCGTGAATCTGGAGATGGGAAATAGGCTTGCCGCTTTCACTGAACAAATCATCTCGTTTTAGCTTTCTAATAAAATGATTCTCAGCGTCTAAAACAAGGTAGTGTTCTTTGTCGGAAAGCGCCGAGATGGAGAGTTTCAATGCCTGTTGAGCTATGTAGGGGTTAGCCTCGTCCTTATGATTTATTCCCAACGAAATAGCATCTACAAGACATATCGCTTCTTTAAAATTTTCGAAGAGTGGCAATACTGTTTTTTCAAATGCTTCTCGGCATTGTGACGGGTTTACTGCGTTATTGATAAAGTATATTTTATCAATCAAGCTGGATTCACAATGTAATTCAATAGATTTTACAAGCAAAGCAAGTATATCTATTTCTTTTTCGTAAAAAACAACTGCTAAATCAATTTTTTCCATTTACTTTTACCGTATTCCTATAACGAACTAGAAGCTTTTACGAAGGAAGCTTATATTTTTAGCTAAATTTTTCCAATCGAATGTGGCTATCGCTTCATCAAATTGCTCATCGACGAAAAGACTTATTTCTCCCAGAGCTACCATCTCCATTTGCTCTTGCATATCATCAAAAGAATCAAACAAAAGGCCAATCTCAGGGGTAATCACCTCTGGTAGGATTCCTATTGAAGGAGCGAGAACTGGGCAACGCATAGTCACACTGAGCATTGCAGCTCCAGAGGTTAATACTTGCTCATAAGGCAAAACGCATAAATCAGCACTAGAAAAGTAATCTATTACTTCATCATTTTGAACGAACCCAGGCCTAAACAGAATATTCGCATCCATTGTTTGCTTGGTCAGCTCCGGCATAAGCTCTTGGTCTAGCACTCGCCCAGCTATAATAAGATAAATATCGTCACGTCTTTCACGAAGTTTTTGGAAACGTGACAAAAGATTAAATATTCCTTTGTAACCCTTTATATTTCCAAAAAACAGGAAAACAGTAGACTTAGCTGGGATACCGAACTTCTCTTTTGCTTGAGTTTTGTCAATCTTCTCGCCGTAAAAATCGCCATAGGTACCGTGAGGAACTATTTCTATACTGTCTTCAGGCACTTCAAATTCTTTGATTAAACGCTGTTTTGCTAACTCGCCGTGTGCTAAAGAGTGATCTACGAAAGATAGTATCTGTTCTCTGTATCGCTTTTCATCTTCAGCGTTTTCAGAATCGTGCGAGGAAATATTGTGCGCAGTATATATAATTTCAAAACCGTTTTGCTTAGCGTAGCTCAGTGCTTCTATCGTGTTTTCCAGAACAGATGGGTCTTTAAAATCAAAAAAGTTATGTAACCAGTGAAGGTGAATAAACTTAAATTTGTCTTTTTTTCTATCAATGAGCTCTTTGCGAAGCCCCTTCTGATCATAGCCTTCAACTGCTAAGTCAAAATGCTCGTTCAATGCTTGATAAAATAATTTTTGATATGGATTATTGGTTAACCAACAAGGAAAAAACATGATGCCCGCGTTTTTTCCTTCAAGCTGATAGCGAGGTGTAATTAATTGTTCGACTGTTTTTGCTTTAGCGGCTTCTTCTTTCTCGTTAAGATATAGTTGAACATCCTCTGCGCTGTGATCGCGCACTTTCAAAAACTCTTTGTAAAGCCACCACTTTTGGTTCTGAACACAATATTCTTTAAATGACACTGCATCCACGTCTGTAAAAAGTGCTTTCACTTTTTCAAACACGCCATCAAAATATTCATCACTCACCATTTTTAGTGTATACATCAGCGAGCTTACAAGCTTAATGTCTATAGTTGCGAAATAATAACCGGCAACACTGTTCTCATTAGCCCATTTTCTTACATTCGAGAAGGCCTGAAACTCAAATTCACAATTTGAATTTTTACGATGGGCCACAGTAACCGATGATTCTGACTCGCGTCGGTAGTTATAACCAATGAAGTCATCGTTGAAAACAATGTTGGCAGCATAATAATAAGCTGCGAATACAAAAGGTACATCTACAGCAGCTTTTGTTTCGCCTAAGCGAATGTTGAACATTTCTAACATTGAGCGCTTAAACACTTTGTCCCATATCATAAAGCTATCATGAGTCTTAAACCTGGAGCTATTCGGGTCATCAAATCCTTCAGCGGTATAGGTTCGCTTACTTACTCTCCCACTCGCTTCATGATTATTAAACCCTCCAGAAAAAGCGATATCGGCTTTACTTTCTAGTGCCATACTCATTAATTCTGAGTAAAAATCTCTATTAATCCAATCATCGCTGTCTACAAACCCAACGTATACGCCTTTCGCTATGGCTAGAGCCTGATTTCTAGGTGTGCCCGGGTTGCCGGAAGCCTGAAGGTTAGTCAAAACTTTAATTCTAGAGTCTTCAGCTGCATGGCGCTCGATAATCTCCGCAGAAGAATCCGTCGAGCCGTCATTGATTAAAATAAGCTCAAAATCAGAAAACTCCTGTTCTCGTATCGATTGAATGCAGAAATCTAAGTATTGACCAGAGTTATGAATAGGCACGATAATGCTCAAGCGCGGGGTTTCCTGATGGCTATCCAGCGTCGGCAGACCTTTCGTAGAGGTTACGATTGTATCGTGCGGGTCTGCTGCTTTGTACTCATACATCAAGCGTTCTATTTTATCTATATCCCCCTCGAAGGCTAGCGAATATAAATAGTTCCTAAAAACATGCTTTAAAATAGGCTTACCCATTAGAGTGTTTGCGAGTTCTTTTACATTCGAGGGAAAGCACTGTTCATATATGGCGCGTGCATCGCTAAAGTTTTGTCCTAAAAACGCTTTGTTGGCTGAAAGCAGCACGTCATTAACCACTACATTATCTCCATGGGTTCGTTATATCTGGGGGCTCGATGAAAGAAAGTTCTGAACTAACTAAATAAGAACTCGGCCTTCAGCTTTACCGTGTTTTATATAGTGGAGAAGCGGATTTATCCCCGAATCCTTCACATCAGGGTTCATCGCCAAGTAGGATTTAGTATCAAACTTTTCAGAAGGTGAAAGCTCAAGCTCTGCTCCGAAAGAAATGAAAAACTCTAGGGGGTCTTTTACTTTAAGACCTAACTGGTTCAGCTGACTGGCAACATACTCTTTGTTAAAGTATCCGCTTTTATATATTAAAGCTTTGTCTTTTCTATAACGTTTAGATTTGGAAAAAGGCAAAACTGTTCTTTCGCTGACTTTACCTTCCATTTTGTTTATCACTTCAACTAACGCAGACTGCAAAGTAGAGCCATTTAACGAAAGGCTAGAGCCAAGATTCCCATTTGTAGGAATGAAACAGCTTTCTTCAGATTCCCCTCTGAGCCAACTCACTTTATCTTCTAGGTAGCTGTTTCGCTTTTTAAAAGAAGTAACTTGGTCTTCAAGCTCTAGCGCTTCACGTTGAAGCTCTACTAAGTTATTTAATAAAAACTCTCTAGTTAGGAAAAATGAATTATCCATGTTATCGAACGATTCTTGATTTTGAACAACAATACTAGAACTCAAATCCCCCAAAGCTAGACTTTTTATCAATGCTAAGATTTTTTCGCGCTGTTTTTTTGAAAGTGAAGCTTTCTCTTCTGAGTTAAATATTATTTTCATTGTTTATACCAATTTTCGTGGCTAGTGCTTGGCTATATGGGGCAATTCAAAGTCTCGTTGATTTGAGAATATCATAACAAGCAGTTTAGAATAAACGAGCAACTCTACGAAAGGACTGAAAACAATTTTCAATGAATTAAAACTTACAAACTTTTCGAACAGTTTAAACGTGATTCCTCCAATAATAACGCCTAAAAATCTCACCCTTTTAGATACCATTTACAATGGTCGTGCACTTTATCATTTGCCAGCATACTAGTTTTATGAAACCACTTATACTGGTTATGCTGCACATTTGGTAATGTCGAAATATCAATATCGGATAATAATTTGTAACCTAATGCTATGTAGTGAGTAGTAACTCCCTCGCCAAATACATAATCATTATAAAAGTGCTCATATGGACCTAAAAACTCAGCTTGCCGAAGCTCAAACGTGATCCCAAGTTCGGCAGAAGTTAAACGCTTAAATGCACACAACATAGGTTCATCTTTAAGAATTCTTCCGCCTGGAACAAACCAATAACCCTTCGCCGGACGGTTGTTTCTGTAACCTAATAATATTTGTCCTTTTGTATTCTCAACTAGCAAGTCGATAGAGACTAAAGGGGTTGCAGCTATAATATTAGTAAATTGTGCTTGGGTTAAAAAGCTCATAACATAATTCGATACGATTAGAAATCGAAAAGCAGTGCGGTTGCACTGCTTTACTGGTGACAAAAACCAATCAGGCTTTTAAAGTTTGCTCGATCAGCGTTGCTATTGCTGCTAGCTTGCTTCTCACATCATAATGGTGATTGCCAATGAAGAAACCTGAGCTATCTATTAGCGATGAATTAGTCATCTCACCATGTAACTCGTAATCAAAATAGCTCATCACTTCATTCTTTGTAAAGTCACCAGCCACTATCGGTCGACAATCGACATCTTCATTGGTAAGCGCTTCAACAAGCTTATCTCTCATTTCGCTTCCGGCGTCACAGATAATGGCAAATCCAAACCAACTGCTATTTCCGGTCTCTTGTTGAATACTGATTCCTTCAATTTTAGAAAAAGTTTCAACAAAGAATTTTGCATTCTCTTGACGACCACTAATAATAGCGGGAAGCTTTCTGAGCTGCTCTTTTCCCAACGCCCCAGACATATCTAACGGACGAACGTTGTAGCCAGGGAGTACAAATCTAAAGGACTCATGGAATGCGTTATCGCTTTTTTCTACAACTTTGTTGTCTTTGGGTAAGTGGCGTGTCCATCCGTGAGAGCGGATAGAAAGCAATATATGGTAAAGTTCTTCATCGTCAGTTGCGATTAGACCACCTTCCATAGTAGAAATATGGTGACTAAAGAACGAGCTATATGTTCCCATCACGCCAAATGTACCAGCTTGCTTTCCGTTTAACGTAGCACCTAGTGATTCACAGTTATCTTCTAGAAGATAAATATCCTTACCCTCTATCAAAGACTCAACTTTGTTATAATCAATTGGGTTACCCAACAGATTGACAGCAAATATTGCCTTTGTTTTCTCTGTAATTGCACTTTCAAGTTGCTTAAGGTCTAAGTTGAGCGTGTCTTTATCAATGTCGACAAACTTTAATTTCAAGCCGTATTGCTGAAGTGGATAATACGTTGTTGACCAACTAACTGCAGGCACGATAACTTCATCACCCGCTTTTAGCTTTCTTTCTTTTTTAAAAAACAACGCAGCTACAGCCAGTAAGTTTGCGGAAGAACCAGAGTTCACCATTACGCTATACTTCGAACCTACAAACTCTGCAAACTCGGCCTCAAATTCTGCGACGTGTTTACCCATGCTAAACATGCCACTTTCAATTACAGAATTTAGTGCAGCAATCTCTTTATCATCCCATGTGGATGTTGCTAGAGGCAGTGACATTAACAATGCTCCTTCAAATAAAATTGATATGTTTTTTCTAAGCCTTGCGTAAGCGAATGCTTCGCACTCCAGCCTAATTGTTCTAACCTTTCAACTGATACAAGTTTTTGCTTCATCCCAGCAGGTTTAGAAAGATCGTATGTGAATTCACCGTCAAAACCAACTAGTTCAGCTATGGCCGAGTAGTAGTCTGAAATAGAATAGTCAAAGCCCAGACCAACATTCGTAAGTTGCTCTAAAGCATCAAATTTGCTCAACGCGAATAAGCAAAAGTCAGCCAAATCTTCTGCGAACATGAATTCTCTTCGCGCTTTTCCATCCCCCCAAATATCAACTGAATCAGCACCGGCTACTTTTGCATCATGTATTTTACGTATAACTGCTGGAATCATATGCGAATGATTTGGGTCGAACTTATCCCAGTATCCGTAAAGGTTACATGGTATTACTGTTTTGTAATTGGCCCCGTACTGTACATTAGCGTAGTCACACAAACGAGCAGTCAACACTTTTGCAATCGCGTACCCTTCGTTAGTGGGTTCGAGTTCACCTTTGAGAATATCACTTTCATTCAACGGGTTTACAGCATCGCGGGGATACATACATGAACTGCCAAGGTTTATAACCTTTTCAACATTATTGTCTAACGCAGCTTTTATAACGTTTAAGCCAAGAAGTGCATTGATATGTGCAAAATCAAATGGGCTTTTTATATTAGCCTGAATCCCACCGACAAGCCCAGCACAGTGAATGATGGCATCGGGGCGCTCACTTTTAATGAATGACGATAGCGAATCGAAATTCATTAAGTTTACTTCTTTGCTAGATGGGGCAATTATTTCATGTTCTTGGCTTGATGAGAGCGCAATAATATTGCGCCCTACCATGCCCGAACCGCCTGTTACAAAAATCTTCATTTATTCAACCGAAAACGACACGTTATAACCAGAGCTTTTGAGTAGTGCGTGCTGCTTGGCTTTGTCTAAATCAGCTTGTACCATTTCTGCGCACATTTCTTCTACTGAAATCTCGGGTACCCATCCAAGTTTTTCTTTTGCTTTGGTGGGGTCGCCAAGTAACGTTTCTACTTCGGCAGGACGGAAATAACGAGGGTCGACTTTTACAATCACATCGCCTTTTTTTACGCCTGGTGCGTTATCACCCGCAACGCCAGTAACAGTTGCAATTTCATCAACACCTTCACCACTAAATTCAAGCGTGATACCTGCTTCTTTAGCCGACATTGTAACAAATTCACGTACCGAGATTTGCTTACCTGTGGCAATTACAAAGTCTTCAGGTTTATCCTGCTGTAACATCATCCATTGCATGCGTACGTAATCTTTAGCATGGCCCCAGTCACGAAGTGCATCCATATTACCGAGGTACAAGCAAGACTCTAACCCTTGTGCAATATTAGCAATACCGCGGGTAATTTTGCGAGTTACAAAGGTTTCGCCACGGCGTGGAGATTCGTGATTAAATAAAATTCCGTTACATGCGTAAATACCGTAAGACTCGCGATAGTTCACTGCAATCCAATACGCATACATCTTGGCTACTGCATAAGGCGAGCGTGGGTGAAACGGTGTAGTTTCTTTCTGCGGAATTTCTTGCACTTCACCGTATAGTTCCGAAGTAGAGGCTTGATAAAACTTGGTTTTCTTTTCAAGGCCTAGAAAACGAATAGCTTCCAGCAAACGTAGTGTTCCTATTGCATCTACATCAGCAGTGTATTCTGGTGCTTCAAAAGATACCGCAACGTGCGATTGCGCGCCCAGATTATAAACTTCATCTGGCTCGACCTCTTTCATTATACGGATCAAGTTTGAAGAGTCTGTTAAATCGCCATAATGCAATTTAAAACGTGCATTTTGAACATGTGGATCTTGAAAGATATGGTCGACACGTTCAGTATTAAACGATGAGGCACGACGCTTTATACCGTGTACTTCATATCCTTTTTCTAACAAAAACTCGGCTAAATAAGAGCCATCCTGGCCGGTTACACCGGTAATCAATGCTTTTTTCATTTTTTAACTACCTAAAATTCTTTCGACTAATTTCTTTGCTGGTTTCATTCTTTCGTCATTTACGTAATCAGTTTGGCAAATTATTGAATTATAGCTTTCCGTCAACAATTCTAATCTTTCAAAGTATTCCGCAAAACTCATAGATTCAATTATGTTACGAATTCCTTCAAATTCGACGAGATCTGCATTAGAACTTATATGGATTGCACCTGATACATCCATGACTTGGTTTATCTTATTTTCAAAACAATAGACAGGCAAAAGCCAACTTTCTATAGCATGAGCAAGTTTCTCTGTTGCATAGTTAGGCAAGAGCGTATTTTCGATACATATAGAGAATGAATGTCGCTTTCTAGACTCCTCTATTTTTATCCGTCCCCATGACTGCGCATCAGTACCTGCCCTACTTTCTGAGGTAACATCTAAATTCCACTGACCAGTCCAGTTCTTTCCATATACCGTGCAAGCACTATGATCATACATATATTTGATAAAATCGTTTCTCAGCTTAAGAAGTGAATCTCCGATTTTATGGTAAGTCCCATGAAAACAAGTATTATAAGCGCAAACTTTAGAGGCACCATCTGCACTTTCAAAGCGTTTTTTAAGGACTCCTTTGTCTGGCATTTCTAACTTTGTTAACCTAGAGTCGCTCCAAAGATACCCCCCCACACCAAAATAAAATGAAAAAGGCGATAGAAAAACATCGTCTGTGTAGCAATTCATGAACCGAACGTTTCTCCCAAAAAGAACACGTTCCGACTCTAAAGTTCTATCCCAAAAAGTTTCATGTGTCCAAAATATAATCCTAGCGGTAGGAGCACTGTCAGAAAAAACCTTTGAGAATATATTAATTTTTGCAGCGTTTAACAAAATATTTAATCGAAGCACAACTATCACATCGTACTTTTTTAAACTCGAAGCTTGAGTATTCAGAAACTCTTCTTCTGAGCAAAAAAATGAATTGATAGTACTAGAAGCAATAACACTATCTAAACCATGGAATTTACTTCCTATAAATAACACATCCACTTTAATTGCCCTTAAAAATTAATTGTGATTTATTTTCGTCTTCAAGTGAAGCTACATATTTTAATCCCATCCGAGATAATGATGAGTTCACTACAACCGCAGTGTTCTTCATCTGTTCAGAAAAGTTCTTTATGGAGGTATTGTCACCATGAAGTCGTCTGCGATACCCGACAACGTTCAGGTGTTTTGCATTGCATACCTCTGACAATTTTAAGTACATGTCATAATCCACTGCATTTTTAATTCGCTCGTTAAAACCTTCGGTTCTGCACCAGTAAAGTTTTCGAAACATTCTGAAATGGTGTGCAATCATTGCAGTAACGAGCTTTTCTCTGAGATAAACTGGGTAATTATACCCTTGCTCTATCCGCCCATCTTGATACTCGTTTTCATACGTTGTGTATACAAGTCCAATGGACAGGTCTTTATCCATTTCCCCTACGCACTTTTCAACCACATCTTCGGCTAAATAGTCGTCGCTATCTAACTGACCTATGTAGATACCTCTACAAAGTTTCACAGCCGTATTAGAAGCAGCTCCAATCCCCCCATTCGCTTGACTGACCCACCTAACTCTAGGGTTATCTGAGTAATACTTTTCAAGAAGCTTTACAGTGTTATCAGTTGAACCATCATCACAGATACACGCTTCGACATCTTTAAAGGTTTGATTAAGTACACTTTCTACCGCATCTAGTATTGTTTTCTCTGCATTATATGCGGGTATATAGATGGAGACCTTTGGAACTTCCCAATTGTCTTTTTTATCGACTAAATGTCTATAGTAAGGACAGACTTCAGCGAAATGCTTTTTACTTTTTTGCTTACCCGCTTCGCGATCCGTCTCATTTTCCCCTCCTAAGGGTTCTTGGTGTAGTGCGAGAGCAGGCAATACAGGTACCATGTACAAGCCTGCGTTGAAAAATCTAAATGCAAGCTCGGTGTCTTCATACCCCCACGAATTAAAACGCTCGTCAAACTTACCAACTTTCAAAAATTCGGCTCTTGAAAATGCTACGTTACCAGAAGCGAAAACTCTAAAGGGAACTTTTTCATTACGGAGCATATCGGTTTTGTCGAAGATCTCAAGCCGCCAATCAACCGACTTTTCGCCCGAGATTTTACCTGCAACCTTATTATTGGTGACAACATCTTCACAATCTTCAGCATATGAACTGTTTTCAATCAAAAACTGTGAACTAACGTTATTTAAATCAATATATCGCCTTGGACCAATAAGAACTGTCTTATCAATAATAGGGGCATATTTGACGTATTCCCGCACCAAGCCTCTCGATGGATACATATCAACATCAAGCAAAATTACAAAGTCGTTTCGCGCTACATTTACCCCATTATTTCTTGCAGCTGCGGGAGTAAATCCAATATCTCGATGCCAAACGTACTTTATATCAAGCTTATTTGAAAACTCTCTTACTGCATCTAATGCGCTGTCTTTACCACCATCATCAACAACAATGACTTCGATATTTTTTATAGGGTAATTTTGATTTAATATACCAGCAAGTGTTCTTTTAAGGGGGTCCGTTCGGTTGTATGTTAAAACTACAATCGACACTGCTACATCATTACTTTCTTTTGCAAACACCTCCAAGTGAGAGTAGTCATTCTTGAGCCCTTCAATTTCCGGTAATTTCAACCCTTTAGGAAAAGACTTGGGTGGATTGTAATAATTTTTAAGCTCTTTAGGTATTTCAACATTCTTACACTTAAAGGCGCGATAGCTAGTTGGTACACCATTATCACCAACTTTTGTTTTTCCTTCGCTAATCTCTTTTAACTTTTTATCGCATAAATATAAATTATACTTGACCGTATCTTCGCCGAACACCTTACCTGCAGCATTATAAAGCTCGCGAGCTTTGTAAAAGTCTCCATTTGAAAACGCTTCATGAGCATCGCGAAACAACAGCGTCATTCTTACCACCTTATTTATATAAATATTTTTGCTTGATTGTAATTTTCAAAATTAAACTGTTTAACTCAAGTAAACTAAAGAAAATAGCTGACCATGTTATCGGTACTTTATTTTTTTGGAAAACTGATTTACGAACGGGGTAGCACTCTGAATATAGAAAACCCTTTTTCACTTGCTATTATTTCATTAGAGTAGTCGAAACCAGCTTGCTCTACGTCTTTCTTCCACTTTTCAACTACTTCTTTTTCTTCTTGCCTTCCATAATCATCTACCAAAAAATCCACACTAAAATTGTTAAACCCAATTTCTTCCATAATTATTGGAAGTGCGGGGTATCGTGCATGAAGATTAGTAGCCCCAGGGGGACCATCAACTAAAACAAGTATCTTATGTCTACTTCCTTCAAACATTTCTGCAAATTTCTGTAAATGCTTTCTACATGCATAGTACTGAAACTCAACGCCACCAAGTTCTTCTACGATTAGTTCACAGTAATTTAAATCAACATAACTTGAAACTTCATGAAGAGTTAACAGCTCTTTTGTTTTTTCAAAATATTGGGCATTATGGTCAAAAGATATAAATGGGATGGGTGTAGAATCTAAGGCAATTCGTTTCAAGACTCTTCCTATCAAGGCAGTTGAAGTGCCACTACCAAACTCTAAAACACCAGAGTAACTCCCAGTTGACAAAAGTGAAACTATGTGTAATGACACATCTGGGCTAATAGGCCAGCCGTGAAATGACAGCGGTTTGTTGCCATTGTCGATGTAATTTCTTACAGAAAAAAAATCTTCTATTTGCTTACATATGTTTGAATGCGACTTCGTCACAAAGGCTTGAAGACTTCCTACTCTTGCTTGAATTTTACTGTCGATATTGTTACTCAAGTTAGAAATTTTCTCGTCTACGATTTCTTCAAACCGTTCAATTTTTTCATACAACGATTGCAGCTTATCTTTATTTTGTTCTAATAACTTGCTTAGATTTCGATTGGACTCGCGGAGGCCTCGAATCTCCTCATTTTTCTTAGATAAACAAAATTCATGTTTCGAAAAATGATACTTAGATACGTTATAGCCCCCCTCTTTCAACGTTGATTCTCGAATAAAGTGATGTTCTCTTAGCACAGAATCATTGTCACCATAAGAGGGCCCCATGCTCGTATCGTTCCACTCAGAGAGGTACAACTCATCGATGAAACCAGCATCACAGTGTTCTAGAATAAACTGACTTAAACGTGTACTTAAACTTGGAATCTCACAAATTATTGATAGGCGTGAAGTTTCCGACCCTACAAAACTTAAGACATCGGCAAATCCGATTGATTTAACTTTAAACGAATCTATAACATCAACATGCGGAGGTTTTTTAGCCTCTTGCCCAGAAAAATAAGAATACCTCCCATCTGACATCTCGTAAAAGGTTCCTTCCACAGAAGATTCAGACACGACGTTGTTAAGTATAATTGTTGAGCATTCGAGGTCTTCCGCAAAGCCTTCAACTTCCCAACAAGCATGTTTTAAACCATCAACAAATATAACCTCGTCAAATTTGCTAAAGTTTAAATTCAAAAAATTAGAGGCAACGTTGCCACAACCAAGCCAAAGTAAAACCTTTTTGTCTTCGTACATAGTTCACTCTTAGGATTTGATTAGAAGGTTGTGAGAGGTTTTACGGCCCTCGGCCTGTCCGTATTTAAGATAGTGAATTAATGGGTTTAACCCTGAGCTTTTCACATCTTCGTAATAATTAAAATACCAGTCACCATCAAATCGGATGCTAGGCATCCTTCCCTCTTTGAAACCGTATAACAAATAGTGTTTCGCTGGATCTATGCTGTCCGACTTCACATCTGGATAAGTGCTAAGATACCATTCGGCATCGAATAATTCACTTGTATATAAAAGCCCAACATTTGCAATAATTTCTTCTTGATGCAATCGGCTTAAATTACCCATTACTTTATCTTTCACTTTTATTACAGGCGAAATAGTCTTCCATGCTGTTGAACACTTGATGGACTCTAACTCACTTTTTAGTTGATAATACAACGATTGGTAAGATTTCAGTTCCTTCTCGAGCTTTTTACGTTCAGAACCAAGTTTGTCAATTTCCCTATCAGACTTTACCTTCAATGTAACAAAATCCTTGTTACGCTGAGATTTTTCAACCTCTAATTTCTCTTTGCTTCGAGACAAAGACAATAGCTCTTCTTCATAATTCTTTACAAGATTAGCTATTTTTAACTCACTATTCTCTGCGACTTTATTTTTATTGGCTAATTCCTTCTCTAATGCTTTTTGCGTCGCTATAAGTGCTTTTTCCAATTCATTTTTTTCTTCATTAGCTATTTCTAGTTTACCATTTAACTCCTCAACGAGAACGTGGCTATCCTTCAGCTTTTTTGAAGCTTTATTTTTCTGCTCTTCTTTTTCCCGGTTGGCTGCTTCCAGCTTTTCTTGTAGAGCACTAACCGTTATTTCTAATTTCTCTCTTTCATATTCTAGTTTTTTAGAAAGGCTGGCGTATTCTTTTTCTGCCTTCCTTAACATTTTATCTGATTCAACGAGAGCTGTGTTTTTTTCCGCCAATCTCGATTTAACATCCAAAAGAGCCCGTTTATTTTCTTTTTCTTTTAGATCCAGTTCTTCGTTTTTAGCTCTCAAATCTTCTCGAGCTAAGCCCACCATTAGCTCGACAGAAGGCGTACCTCCAACACTTACAGAGTTAAGCAAGTACTCAATTCTACTAGCCTTATCGTTACTAGCTTTAATAGATAAATAACCAACTACGTCGTCAAAACTTAATTTAAAATCAAACGCTCTCAAGTTAGAATGTAGAGAAGGGGCGACTTTTTTTAATTTCGTAGGATCAAATAAGTCTAACAAGTTCACTAAGGTAATTTGTTTTTTGTGCTTATAAAAAAAGTCTAGAAGTTCTGTAGCATTTCCCACTGAATCTAATACAACTGAATTTAAATCACCTTCGCTTTTTTCAATATTGTTAAGGACTAGCGATGGGGGACAATAAAATATAACTAATTGCTGCGCAGGGTTAGTTATACAAAATCTCAAGAGTTCCTTAGTATCAACCTCTTTTTTTAACAAACTATAAGCGTTACTAATAGTTATATCATCGAAACTTTCGACTACATGTTCGGAAAAAGAAGAAACAAAGTCGTCCCAAAGGGAGTTAGCTTGTGTAATACAATATACTGCCATTTTAAAAGCGTATCCTTGATGTAAATCTACTTTGGTACGAGTTGCTTGCTAGAGTCTAACAGACAACCTGTAAACGTTCTCATTGTATTCAAAATGATGTTGTTCTTGTGCCGTTCAAGAGCTTAACTTTAAAGGTGCACTTTGTTTTACCCGACATAACTTGAAAAACTTTTGTTTTCATTGAGGGCGAACCTTGCTTTTAGAATTATACTCTAAACCTAAAAATCTAAGAGCACTCTTGCCAAAATATTCCTAGTTTACCCGCCCATATCTATCAGAAAAACGCACAATATCGTCTTCTCCAAGATATGCACCTGACTGAACTTCAATAAGCTCTAGAGGGATCTTTCCAGGGTTTTCTAACGCATG
>CEPY01005808.1_pt1 | contig 29105 bp, 27 predicted proteins | sample 530421 | NCBI WGS metagenome assembly CEPY01 (sample SAMEA2620065, study PRJEB7988) | marine metagenome | biome: marine biome (ENVO:00000447); feature: surface water layer (ENVO:00002042); material: "saline water (ENVO:00002010), including plankton (ENVO:xxxxxxxx)" | depth 5 m
ACTATTTCCAACAAATGTATCATAAAGCACAGGCCCTGACCCACAACCATCACACTTGGTTCTTGGTTGTAATATTTTTACTGATGAAACAGTGTCAAGTTCTCTATAAAAACCTCCATCATCAGTTCCTTCATTGTAGAAACCATCAGCTGATTTAGTAAGAAGAGCAGCGTCATCGTAAATCATTGTGGCTGACAAGAAACTTGGAGAGTCTATATAATAAGTCGCTCCACTAGCAGTACAACATGCAGTTGATGCGGATGATGCGTCATAGTTAAGAGTTACTTGCTGAGAATATCTTAAATCCCAAACAAGATATAAGTAGTCGTGATTACTTGCATTAGTGTAATTAAATGAAACCTGGTTTAAACCAGCCACTGGACTTTCTATAGGAGTTGCTGTGTTCAATAATGGAAGCAATGTGTTTATGTCACTTGATGTATATTCAGTATTCGATATTAAATACTTAAAGGAATGTTTTTGTGGGTTGAAAATAAAACTATCATTTACTATTCCAAATGTTACATCAGCACCCTCAGCTGGTATAGAGCCTTCAGATTCTACACCTGATTCTTTTCTAAAAAACGGGTTGCCATCAGAACTCATGATAATTTCTCTGGTAAATTCAGGACTAACAAAATCATCATTAGACCACCTTTGACGTATGGTAGCAGCTAAACCTTCCGCATTAACAGCATTTACGCTACTATATATAGGAGAGTTCAAAACAACATACACTATGTTCAAGCTTTCAGCTGTCACACAATTAAACGTCACGGTATAATTAGCACATCCCATATCAATTAATTAACTACAGGCCATCCACCTGGATTTGCAAATCCTAAATCTAATAAGGATTTTGTTATTTTAAATAAATAATAATCATCCCAACTGCTAAATCGTTGTCCTTCCGAAGTGCTATACTGAGCTGGAACTAATGGAGCTTCAACTAACTCAAGTAACACATTACCATTTGAAAATCTCGTAACTTGTCTTGTAGCAGATTTACGTGTATCATAATCAATATTAAAAACTGAAGATAAATCACTCAAACCATTATCACCAGAATATATTCCAGTTCCATTCTGAACGGCTTGAAGATATTCTTTAAACATTTTATCATCACTTTTTGGTATTCCGTCATGGTTAGGGCTCATGAAAAATATGTTTGCTTTATAAAAATTAGGATTGTTTTGATTTAAAAGCTCAACTCTTCTTCTTAAGTTTTTAATATCTCCAGAGTGATTAGGTGAATTTGCTGCGGTATCAAAAAATGTTCTTTGGCCGCCTCTTATTGAAAAATATGGGTAATCAGCAGTAATATACGGAAATTCTGATGTAGACTTACCACTTGTTTCACCCATTTGTTGGGTCGTGTTTGTGGTTGCTTCATCCTGAAAAACAAACATAACAACATTATCTGGTTTATCTGATGGTGAAGCACCTTCTTCAGTTCCTAAAAGAGGAGTCCAAGTTGTAGATTCAAATCCATCTTCTGGTAAATAAAAACTTTCTTCAAAAGCAGTTCCTTTATTTTCATTGATTTGATTTCTATATAATAAGCTTTGCTGCTTATGGTCTTGTAAAACAAGCCAAGTTCTTTCATTCCCCCATGCTCCTAATCTATCCAATGGCGGGTCTCCATCTAAACTATCTACATATATTAATTGGTCAAACGGGTTAGAAGAACCTGTTCTTTTAAGAGCATCGGGTTCAGCCTCAGGAACCGTTGTGTCAACAGTATATACGCCATAATTACCGTATTGAATTGCCGTTATCTTACCAATGACTTTATGTGTCGCTGGCAAAGAACGCTCGCTGCTTATCAAAAATCCGCCAACTTTAGATGTAGTTAATATTTCTTGAGGGTCTCCTATAAATCCACCTTCAAGTTGTTGATTAGTTCCAAACGTAAAGTCTCTTACAACTGTTCTATTTACAAGCTGAATTTTAACTGCAGACGGGTCTGATTTAGATAGGAATTTATAATTACTATAAATCTGATAATTTGTACCTGGGTATACATACACCTTTTTGTCGTATTCATCAGAGTCATTATTATAAAATGGAAGTAAAGCTTCTTTTAATTTACCATTTCTAACTAAATTTGTCAATATTGTTTGTTCTAATATTATAGAACCACTTTGGTCAAAATTAAAATACAAATAAGTGTTTTCTGTAATAGCAATAGATTCAGTATTAACTACATTTGACGCTGAACAAGTTCCTCCAGAAGATATTGTATATCCAAATGTGTCTACTAAGTTTGAGCTCCCATCCTGAGTGTATTTTACAACAGCCTCTCCTTCATTTACAGCAACAAATCCTCCAGATGGTATGGGGTCTCCATTTGTTTTTGTTACAGTTCCATAAGATGGCGATGGTGTAATTGATATTGTAACTGGGTATGTAACATTAGTTACAGTGGAGCTATTTATTAGCGGTATATTTATATTACCACCTTGAGTTATTCCCTGTACATCTATTTCTTGAAGTACATTTGGCAGGTTGTCTCTATAGTTCCAAATTAAATATATAGCATCTGGGTTTTCACCTTCGTCTTGTGATGTAACTGTAAATGTTGTTTCGTTTGTTTCTGTTCCATCTGCAGCTGTAGTAGAAGTGATAGTTCCAAATGTTGCGTTGTTTAATAAAAAATCAGGACTAAGGTCTTGTTCTGGTCCAACGTAAAGTCCAATAGAATTACACGGATTGAAATCACCTGTTTGCCCTGGAACTTTAGTTGATGTTATAGTTACTGTGTTTCCGTTTAAAGGTATGTTTAGATTAGAACCATCAGTAAAACCTGATACGCTTGACTCTTCACTAACACCATCCGCATCAAAAACAGTATCAACAGAATACGGTGTGTTAGAATTTACTTTGTAACTATTGGTGATAGTTTCTCCAGCTTGATTAGCGTCATTTAAAACTACTAGATATACTTTTCTTTCAGGCGGAAGAACTGGACAAGTGTGAGTTATACTTACTCCTGTTTGATTTGTGTCGCTTGTAAGAGTTACGGTGGCTATAGAAGTTGTTGCTAAGCTTTGCGTTGTTACAGGTATTTCTACTTGACCACTAACATTTGGCCCTCCAGTGTATGTTGTTCCGTTATATTCTACACTTACTGACATTGGATTAGCAGAGCTAAAATTAACAAACGCACTACCCGTGGTATTGCCAAGGTCTAATTTATATGTGTATGTGCTAATTGAAGACAATGCAAGTGAGCTTATGTTTTGGTCACATCTGTATGATGGTATTGTTCTCTCTGCGCCACAAGTACTTTCAATAGCTGAAAGAACTGAGCCAGATGCAAAGCTATTAATTCTGACACCATTTGTAATTGATGCAGCATCTGTATATACATTTGTGTTTGCCTCATATGGGTTTTCATTTGGACCTATGATATTAAGAACTATTCCCAAATCATTACATATTGAAGCCAATCTTAAAAACTCATCCGCATCTACTTGATTATGGAATGCGTTTTCACCTCCAGGTTTGGTGTTTGTGTATAGAATAATTTGTTTGTTTACATTGTTTCTAAATGCTCCAGCTAAATTGTGCTCAACAATTCTACTCAAAGCAACCCCAGATGGCTGGCTTTTAAATATAATTGGAGTAGTCCCTCTCACTGCATCTGTTCCAACTGTAGTGCCAAATATATATTTATGACCAGAACCAGATGATGTAAATATATCTGCATCTAAAGTAAGCTGAGTTTCGCTGTCTACAGAAACAACTGTAGCAGAAACACCAGCGGACCAAACACTTGGATTTGAAGCATATTTGTATATAACATCCCCAGGTCTAATTCCGTTGGTTATAAATGTTGCGCTTGAATCAATAAGTTTGTTTGCAGAAACAGAAGTAACTTGTCCGATTGTAAGGCTATTTGGTTCTATAGATATAGACCTTAAATACCTATTAAACGAATCCTTGTTTCCAGTCGAAAACTTTTCAAAGCACGTAACATATTGACTATATGATGAATCCGTATTAATGTATTTTTGTGCAGAAGGTAGATAATGATAATCACCCTGAACTGTATATTTTGGCCAGCTCCCTGCATTTGTTACTTCAGGTCCAGCAGCATATGGAAGACCAACGGCATTAAATAATCCACTTGCTACCATTTCAAGCTCTGTGCTGCTTATTTTAGAATTAACATTACTTCCATCAAATGGGTTAAGTCCCCTTGCTGGGTCTCCAGATATAGAGTTTGGAAAATTAGCGTTTGAATCAATCAGCCTGTCTGCACCACCAACAGTAGTAACTGAACCAGTAGCGGTTGGAACATCAGTGTTATCAACAGCTTCATAAGTGACAAGCCCTAATCTATAATCTCCTCCAGATTGCTGCTCTATTGTAGTTATGATACTACTCATGTCGTTCTTTAAAGTCTGAATATTCTCTGGCATCCATGTTGAGGGGACTCCAGGCGGAGTACCATCTAACGAACTATAATCTAAAAGGAATAATACATCCATTCCAGCATTACATGGTTGAACATCTAGTCCTGGGCAGCTAATAGTTACGGTGGCAGTGTCTGGATAGTTTTTTGTTTTTGTAAAACTCACACTTCCTGTTCCACTAATAACGCTATTCACAACTTGAGTGTTGTCCCAAACAACTTGCATGATAGTTTGATTAACACTTTGAACTGTGTAGTCTATCTCAACTGTACCGATAAATGGGTCAAACTCAACCTCATATATATCTTGGTTAATTAATTCTGTTGTGAATTCATTATCTGCAGAACATTCTACTTCTTCTATTATTTCTGTTACAACGTCTTGCTCATCTTCATTTATCGTAAGAACATATTCATTCATATATGGGTCAAAGCCACCGAGCTTGTATGACCTGAATGATTCTATAAATGTATCTCTAAAGAAAGACCGCATTCCTAATTCAGATATAGGTACAAGCTTGTCTTGTTTAAAACTACCACCTACCAAATTAAGCACCGCACCTCTTTTGGAGTCTGTAAAATATACTTCGTTTCCGAAATGAACGAATGTTTCTGCATCAGATGATATGCCATACTCTTCATTCCTTGCAATCTGAGTTCCTAAAACTTCAGGGACAGATGTTATCGCACCTCCACCAACCGAATCAGATAATAAGTTTTTACCTTGAAGCACATAAGAAACTCTATCTTCTTGAAGAACAAGTAAGTCTGTTTCTCTGGCGTGCAATATACCAATGTTGCCAAAGGACTTCTCTAAATCACTAAAGTTTGCAAGTGATAAGTTAAACTGGTTGAGCTTGTTTAAGTTTGTTTCTGCATTATAAACTCCTGAATAAGTTATAGATGCAAATCTATGTGCCTTCTTGTAGTCTTGCTCAGATACAGCGGTTGTTCTTTGCCCTATAACTACTGAGTCTCCACCAATAAGGTCCTCTACCTTATAGCTTTCTACACCGTTTCCAAAAGTATAACAGTCATGAAAATCTAATAATGATACAGCAGGAGTGTTTTGTAATTGGTTTTGTTGATTCCCCTTGTGTAATCCATTTTCTATTAAGAATGTTTCCGAAGATTCAAAATAAATATCATTATCAATAGACACTGGTTTTGTTTCAAAAACAAACCCCCCAACACCATTGCCAGAAGCAGCGCTTCTTTGAAGTTGAAAGTCAATAAAAGTAAAAGAATAAAGGCTAAGTATATCTGGGTCTACTCTTCCGTTTGTAGCCTGCCATGCTTCTGAAATAGTTGCACCACTTATTGACCTAAGGAAAAGCTCACCAGTGCTAGTGTTTTGATAAAAATCTATTCTATTTTCTCCTTCTGGAGGATTAGAACCTGCGGCCTCTACTGGCGGCGTTGTACCTGTGTATAAGGTATTATCTTGCGTAACTGGATAACATTCTAAAATGCTTGATTGATTATAATAAATCATGCCCTCTGCAAAATCTATTTGTTGAGCAATAACCATTTCCCTAAAGTCAGTATAATCTCTTTCAGCAACATACTGAGCTGTAGGACCATTAGTGTCGGCATTAATCGCAACGCACCCTACAGCCCTCGACCATCCAGTTTGTATTAGAAGAGTTACCACGCTACCTTGAGGTATAGGGACTGGTACATGTGTCCCCGTGCCATCGTCCTCAGACAGCAACGCTGTCTCCATACCTCTATCTGATATAGAAGAATTTTTATCGTCTACTATTAATCCATTATGAAATTCAGTAATGGCGTTAAAAACTAAATCTTCACTATCAGTATATATATTAGAGTCTACAGAAAAATTAGTTGGTCTTAATTTCATGTAAACTCCAGCTGGTTGTTGAATATCAGAAACTGCCCCCCCTGGAATTAAAAAATTTCTTTCTTTTGCTTCAACCTCTAACACTGTTGTTTCAACAAGATTTTGAGTAGGTCCACCAGAATCTACTTTTACAATAAGTTTGTCACCTTCATTTACTTTTTTAGAATTCTCTCCTTCTAAAAGAAAATATGCAAACCCGCTGTTTTCAAAAATATTATTAAAGCAATATATCGTTTCATACGTGCCATAACTTGGCTTTATAACAGGTCTGTATGCAGTAGCCCAATATGGAGGTTCACTATTTATTTTAAATTCAATTTGATTTTTTTTCGAAGAACTATAAGCAGGTGTATAAACACTATTGCCTGTTGAAGTAAATACTGTAGATTGTCTTCCATATTCATCTAGGTAAACAATTCCAAGCTCGTAATTTCTATTACTATGTAAAGTTTGAAATCCATCTGGGCTTGTAACTGTTACCGCAAATACATTAAAAGAAAAATACTCATATATATCAGGGTCTGTAGCATGAGTATACTTCATTGCGTTGCAGGTTATCAAAATAATATTTGGTCCTGCAGAATTGTAATCAAATCCTTGACCAATGGCTGTAAGACCACTCCCTGCTTTTGAATACCCCGCTGGTATAGAGCTTGTGGATACGTTTGAATTAAATATATCTGTTAAAGTTCCACCGTCATCTGCACTAGCTATAGGCTGTATATTATTTGTTGTTCCTATAAATGAAGCAAACTCAGGAGATGAAACTAATTCATTTGCACTCGTATAATTTTTGCCAAGTACAAAAGATGAACTTATATTAAAAGATTTCTGAAAATCAGTTGGTGCTGTACCTGTAGTTGTATAGCTATCATGAGATATATTAATTAAAAAGTTAATTATAGAACCTTTCTTTAATTTATCTGAAGATAAAAAACTAGAAAAATCAATATCACTTCTAGCATCAGTAACCGTATAATTTTGATTTGCTGGGTCAATATCATATCTTGATGAATCAGATTGTGAAGTTAAAACAGGCTTTGTAAATGTTTCAAAAGAAACTAAATTTGCATCAATGTCAACTTCAACCGATTGCTGTCCCTCAACAACATCCATGTCATAACCATCAACATAGTTTCCATACATAATCCTATTGCCCATAATCGTCTGAGCTTTAGCAAATCTTGGAACATTATCATATAATCTAAACAGCTCATCCTGAGGAAGTACCGTATATATTTTGCTATTATCAAAGTTTATATTAAACGTTGAGTTGCTATCAATACTTAAATTTTCTTTATTGTAATTGTCTATAACATAAACATTATTATTGCCACTTCTCTTAAAACAAATTTGAATCTCTTCAACCCTATCGCTTCCTGTCTCAACTTCTACTACAGCATTATTTATTCTGTTTTTCATACCGCCATTAAAGGCTCCGTCAACATTTATAAAAAATGGACTTGGTTCAAACGCCGCTTCTGAAAAAGGAGACAGTGCACTGTACTCTCCATCTTGATATCTCCATCTATATGAGAATGTTATAACCTTATCCTCAAGATAGTTACCTCTTTTCTCAGAAGTAAAAGATGATATTACAGGAGAATTAAATGGAGGCTTTACAATCACAGATAAATCATCTTCTGTAATTAAGTCGACATCATTTTGTGGCTCTCCATATGAGCGTGTTACGTTTATCTTTCTTGGTTGGTTGTAGTTGTCCGTAAAAAACAAAAGGTCATCTACCTTGTTTATACCTACAATTCTGTTTTGTTTGTTAAAGTTAAGTACAGATGTACTAATAACATGATATCTAATAGAACCGCTAACACCATCTTCAGCTACAGTCCAAGATGCAATGATGTCTACAATATTACTTGTTACAAAGAAGTATATGGTTTCGTTAGCTCCGTCTTCATAAGCTCCGATACACATAGCTCCATTACTTTCATCAAGAGCAGTACCATTGTACTCAAGAGTTGTAATGCCACCAGGTATATTTGTTAAGAGCTCATTTCCTTTTGAGTTTTCTATAGCACCAATCTCACTATCCTCAGTAGAGCCAGCCCTAACATTAAGTGCATCAATGTATTCCCCTTGAGGTAGCAAGCGTTCGTCGACGCTCTTATTCATCACGCCTTTTACAAAAGTAGTTTTTGTAATCATATTACTTTATCCACTTATACTGACCCCGTAGACTCATAAGAAGTCTGCTTGGGTGTAGATTACTCATTCTTAATTTAGCATTTCGATACAAAGCTGTCTTCTCTTTTTGTGCTCTTCGAACAATGTATTCCTGAACGCCTAGCTTTGTGCTCAATATCATATACCTAATGTAAGCATATATAAATTCTTCAGCAAGTTTGTTTACAACAACCTGACTATCTTCACCCTTTTCTAATCCATCTGATATATATTCGATAACAATCTTCTGTCCCTCTACCACTTCTGAGCTAAAATTAATAACTCCTGAGCGATTATCTATCCTAAAGGTAGGGTTGATGTTAGCTGTCTCCGTATTAAGGCCGTAGCGAGCTCCTATGAATCTATCAAAATACCAGTTTGTTCCGTCATAATATCCCAACTTACCGTTCATTATGCCATCTCCTGGGTATAAACTCTTCTGCAACTTATGTATTCTATCGTAATCTAGTTCAGATAATCCCTCTAAAACTCTACCATTATTATCAAATAATATCTTATCGTTGTTGTCTTTTAGGTATGCTTTAGAATAATTTGTTTGCATATTCTCAACAAGAGGAAACAAAACATCATCTCTATACATTGATATGCGAACATAATTTACATAGTCACTTGGCAATATAACTTGAAGCCTGTCTGTAACTGATTGCTCAAGAACCTTTACATCCTTCATTGCATCGTAGTGGAGCTCTTGAATAGCACGCTTTGCATGAAACAAAACTTTGTACCTTGGTATGTTGTTGATAATCTCGTGGTTTCCAACATACATCAACATAAAATTGTTTACAATCTCAGATAACTTTATATACTGAGACGAACCAAAGTTTTCTCCGTTGTCCTCTTCGTAATATTTAAAATCAGATATATAAGCCATCTTATTGTTCTTGTTGTTGTTCTTTTAGTTCTTCATTGTTTCCAAAAGTCACGAGGTCTTTTTCTCTTATCGACACGCCAGCGTACTGAAGTATCTTCATAACAAGAGATGGTTCATCAGAAGCTGGTAACTCAAAGTCCTGATAGTCAGATGCAGTTGCATCAAACACAGGTTCTCCAGAAGCAATGTCAATGTATGTCCATTTAGGGTCTTTTGGATATCTCACATATGTTATATTAACAGAAACCCCACCATCTAAAGCTGGATAAATAGTAATAGATTGATTTTGTAAAACATAAGCTGGGTATTCTAAGGTTGGCGATGTTAAGTTTGAACTATTTAACATTAATATTTTGCTATGATTTACTCTTTCAGCTTCCACTCCACCCACGACTACATTATTTATTAAATAATAATCTGAAGGTGTTTGTCTTAAAGATGGGTCTCCCGATGGCATTGCAGGAGAATTGTAAGAAGTATAAAAAGAATCAATGACTTCCGCTAAACCTTTTGTAATATCAGCATATCCAGTTCCTGATTGCCTTGTGTTTTCTTTTCTTATCTGTGCATTGTATGCATAGAAATAGTCCTCAAACAAATCAAGTTGAGCCTGCTTTGCATAGAGGTTGAAATCATTCGGTGATATATAGCCAAAGTTATTCTTATTAGCTATGGCCAATACTGTTGTTCTTACAGAGTTTATCATCGTAAAAATTTACACAAAGATAAGCAAAAAAAGAAAGGGCTCTAAAATTAGAGCCCTCATTACAATGTTTATAATCTTTTAATCTTCTAAATTTTCTAGCTTGGTTTGGAGTATCTTCATTACTTCAATACCATCGTCTGTTTGAAAATAAGATGCCAACATAAAAGCTGGGTCTTCACCAAAAGGAACTGTCATTATTTTCTTTTTGTTAGACTTTAGATTATAGTATATATCCCGATTGTTATTTTTTAAAGAAATAAGACCTTCGTCAAATAACTTGTAACAGATGTCTTGAATCTTTAACATAGGGTCGTTAAGTGCATCTAAAAACTCAAGTGGGTTTTCTTTTGCGAACAATCTAATGTCTCTTTTTATTTCAGCACTTGTCATCTTACTTACGTTTAGCCCAAGTAAAACTCTACATAAAGTTTCTGAAAGTTCTAAGTTTAATTCACGAGCCTGTATCTGAGCTTCAAGCTGATGGTCTAAACTTTCCACTTCAACCGAAGCGTCTTTTTCATTGTCAACTAATTCAAAAACTCCACCATTACCAGGATGATAAGATAAAAACTCTTGAAGAACTGGATTTGATTTAGGAACAAGTAATAATCCTGATTCAAAAATAATTGGTTCAAGAACCGCATTTCCATCTTGCTCTTCTAAGAAGGGTGACTTTTGATTTCGTGCATACCGAAGCTCCCTATTGGTTTGTCCATCAAAATAAAGGAGTGGTTTTTTTCTAGTACTTTTAGATTGAATCATATAACTAAGAGGTGTTATTCTTCTTTTCAATCTATAAACTTTGTCCGTTAGGACGGCTTGTTTCTTTGCCATTGTATTAAAATTTTAATTAAAGTTAAAAAAAGGGGGAGAGAAATTCCCTCCCCCATAATTATTAGTCTTCGAATAAGAAGAAGTTGTTAGCACCAAGAACACATAATGCACGCTCAGTTAAATAATTAACTGTCATTGCATCAAGAGATGAACTCATTCCTGCAGAACCTGCAGAACCAGTCACCCATGTCTTATACTTACGGTCTTCAGTTTCAGAAGCTCTATAACGAACATGCAAGAAAGGTCGTTTTGCGTTTTTACCAAGAACTTGGTCATAAACAGTTGTAGAGCCAGCAGGTACAAGTACCCCATTTATAGCTCCAGCAACAATACCACCTCGCATAGTAGCGTCATTTAGGTATTTCCAGTCAGACTTGTAGAAATCATAACCTCTACGGAATCCAGAGAATCCAAGATTTAAGGCCATGTCTTCGTCGTTGTCAAACAACCCATAAGAAGTACCACCTGTACCATAAGAGTTTTGAGCAGCCAACATATCGTCAATGCTAAAGCTCAACTCACGGTTAAGGAAAAGAACATTCTCTTCAATAGCACCTTCTTTATCAAGACGCTTAACAACATTATCAAAGTCTGCAAGGTTATCTAAAGAACCAGCTGCAACATTTCCTCGTTGTTCAATTTGATGGAAAAGTCCGTCAGTACCTTTATTACCAGTAATAACTGAATTGTCTAAAGCAATAACTCCTGAAGCAGCCTCAGCTGGTACAGCTTCAACAAGTGCAGTCTCCATATAGTCTTCAAATCTTAAGCGAGTTTCATGCTCAGACTTGATATACCATAGGTATCCAGTTGCACCATTTTCAGTAGTTACTTCAATCCATCCAATTTGAGCCATATCAGAACCGCTAACTTCATATTTTTCTTTGATAATAATTGGGCTATTTTCAAAGATGTTGTCATCAGCGTCTGCAGACGTAAGTGTAGTTGTATCAGTTCCTTTTTGATACTCAGAACCATAAACAAAAACAGTCAACGTCTCACTTGTAGCAAAAGTAGCTCCGCCCGCTTCATAAAAAGCAACGTCAAACTCATTAGCAGTTGTACTAACTGACGTAATGATAGCTTTGTTTTGCTTTACAGAAGCAGCTTGGTTGTCTGAAATCATAACTGTCTGTCCAATTTTCAAAGGAAGCGACCCAGCAGCAGGAGCACCAGCATCAGAAACTACAATTGTTGCAGTGTCATCTCCAAGAGTAGTCCCAGCTTTACCAGCACAGTTGATATATTTAATGTGTAATCTTCCTTGCTCAGCCCACTTAATAAGGTCAGAGTTGGAAGGCATCTCAGCACCTACCATTCGAAGGAATGAAGATACAGAGCGGTTTCCATAACGCTCAAATTCCTTCTCCATTAAATCAGGAAGGTATTGTTGCGTGAAAACAAAAGCATCATTACCAAGATAGTTTGCCTGTGTAGGCACTCTCTCGGCAGATGGTTGTAATGCCGTACTTGTCGGCGTAATAGTAAAAGCCATTATTTATTTTTTTAAATGATTTGTTATTTTTTATTACTCTTTATTTTGAGTCCTCTTCCACTACTATCATCTAATGCTCTAACACTGAAACCTTTGTTGTTCATATCTTTAGGTGTCTCTCTAACACCCATGTCAATGTTTTTAGCTTTTTTAGCCGCATCATCAATTGCATTTGCTTGACCTTGCTCATAAAAAAACTTAGCAAATTTATCAGGGTTCATAGCTACAGCGATAGCTTTGTGGTATCCACTAGCGTCCGATATCATACCATTCTTATCTACAAACTTAGATATAAAATTGTTTATATCTGATTGAGTAGCCTTAAGCTCCTTTGCATCTCCAGGAAGATAAGATAAGTTTTCTTCACCAATACTAAAATCAAAACCTTTGAATTCATTGGAGAAGACTTCATCTGTCTTCTTTTGAAAATACTCAGAGCGCTTAACAGTTTCCTCTTCAACACTCTTAGACTCTTGGATATATTTCTTGTAAGCTTCATAGTCACTCTTTTCTTCTTCAGAAACAAGACCACCGCTTGACTCAAGTGGTGTCTTATACGTTTCCTTCAAATCATTGAAGTACTTCTTAGCTTTAGCAAGCTCTCTTTTTTTAGCTATCTGCTTCTGCTTAATTTCCTTTTCATCGTCAACCTCAGTATCATATGCAAACTTTTCGTTAAGCAAATAACTAATGTCTTCTCTGTCTAGGTCTGATTCTGTTGCAGAATAATATTCAGCTAAAATCTGGTCAGCATCCATTTCATCATAATCTCTATTGATTCTCATGAAGTCCTGGATACCCCTACCAGTTTCTTTCTTGTACTTTAAGAAAGCTGATACATCCTCAGGAAGTTCTTCTGCCTGAACTCTTTCTTCAAAAAGTTCTTCAACAGAATTAATTTCCTTATTGTACCTGTCTCTAATATATGAAAGAACGTCTTCTTCTCCGAGCTCGGGAGCTGGGCTCTCTTGCTCTTCTTGTTCTACTGGTTGCTCTTCAGCAACTTCTGTAGAATTTTCTTTTACTTCCTGAGCTTCTTCTTGCTCATTTTCTTTTTGCTCCTGTTCATGCTTGTCTAACAATTCTTGTTCTACTTCTTGAACAGACTTCTCTTCTACGGTGTCATCCAACACCCTTACTTTTATTTCTGACATTTGATTAAATTTTTATGCAAAGTTAATTAAAAAAATATATTCTTATCTTGGCTCAAATTCTGCCAAGTCAAAGCCATCTAAACTATCCTCATTTGATTCAAAACTCATAGGAGGTAGATTGTTTTTACGCTGGTCTATTAGTTTAGATTGCTGTGTGTTTTGCTGACTAATTCTATCAGCTTTAGCCTTCTCTCTGTTGTTCTCTCTTTTCTGCAAAGAATTAGCCTCAATACCTTTGAGTTGCATGTTCATGTCAAACTCAAGTTGCATAAGCTGTGATTTAAGAGCAGCTTCATTCTTCATCTTTTCAATATCAAATGCAATCTCAGCTTGCTTAAGCTCCATCTTAGAACGCTTCTCAGCTTCAATCTTAGCCAGTGCGGCTTCTGCAGCCATAGCTTGTGATTGCTGATTTACTTGCGCTTGAGTCTGTTGTTGCATCATACTTTTCTGAATGTCGTTTTCTTCTTTCTTCTTTCTTTTTAATTTAAGAAGTTGATTAGCAACCTTCAGGTTCTTAACATCTCGAATATCAATTGCATCTTCCAGATGTATCTGGTCTCTTGACAGGGCGGTTTGTATATTCGCTTCTAACTGAGCCTTTTCTTCTTCATCTGGAGAAAGCTCAATAAATATTCCAAAGTCGTACAGATATAAATCTTTAGTATCTTCAAGTGTGGCTACATTATACTTCCCTATCTGCATTGCAAACTCTTCCTTGAACTCAGAGTATTCCAATATATCTGATATTCTACAAGACAGACCTTCTGCAAGTGCCTTAGTTATTTGTAAGCTAGCATCTAATACATGTCTTGTTGCTGTATTCGAGTTTGCTGCTGCAAGTTTTTGTAAACCAACCAATGAATCTGGGTCAATCTTACTTCCATCTCTAGCCTCATTAAGCCCTGTTACATCACGCATCATGTTGAGATAGTGATTGTAACTACCAATTAAACTAGCAATCTTTGCTTGACCAGAGTTACTTGTAAGCTGCTGAATTGGAACTCTTGCGTTGTTAAACTCTCCATCTTGAGTATAGCTTCTTCCTACAACAGAACCTGTTTGAAAGTAAAGTCTTAATGCATCTTCTGGATTATAGACTCCACCATTACCAAGGTCAACCTCACTAAGTCCATCGGCATCTATAAACACACCATCTGGAACTACCTTAGATATAACTTGCTGTAACTTTAAATGCGTAATCTGAATCAGGTCAGCAAATGTAATCATTCTTCTAACCAAAGATTCAATTACACCCTTGTACATTCTTGGAGCATTAACAATATATGGAGACGAAACGTGCTGTGAAGCTGACTTTGGTCTAACCATATTCTTAGCCATCTCCCATTTAAGCATAATGTTTGTACCCATAACCATTACGCCTTCATACCATACTTCAATTTTCTTTTCAATTCTTTCGAAGTTTCCGTCAGCCATCATTTCTTCTGGAGGATTGAACGAATCATCTTTTTCAATCATACGCTGCCCACCATTGTCAAGCATTTTCTTTTTGTAAACAAAGCTTTTGTCTGTTTTGTAGCTAAAGTAAAGTAGTGTGGCTGTGTCTCTATTAAACATAGAGTTTTCATAAAACCTTGAAACATTGTAGTAATCGTACCAGCTCTGGCTGTATTTAGATATATTTTCTAAATCTTCGTTTGTTAATGTGGGGTCAATCTTTCTAAGCTCTGTTGTTGGAACAGTCTTTACTTCTCCCCAATAAAAACAATCTCTAAAGTTATTATCTTCAGTGTAACTATAAACTAAGTTAGCTGGGTCTACATAGTCAACCTTAACTCCAGCGCCAGGTAAAAAGCTATGTTTCGCAGCTCCTATACCTATAGTTGTCAAATCATAGTTTATTCTCTTTTTGATTTCATCATAATGATTTTCACCAAGCACTGTGTTAATTGCTTGCTCCTGAGCTATCTCAATAGATGGCTTATACTTTAGCTGCATGTGCAGAGCTAACTCTTCATCACTTTCTGGAATGTCTTGTTGTGGTACAGCAAATGCATCTATACCAAAGCTTTCGTTCATTTGCTCCAAGAAATCTTTTGCAACCATATCGGTTTCAATCATGTCCTGATAGGCAATTCTTTTTTCTGCAGACATAGCGTCTTGTGCATATGTGTTGATAGAAAACAATCTATCAGACATTCCATTTACAACTATGTCTACAAACTTTGGTATAATTGGTATCGGAGTCCAATCTAAGTTTAGATAAGACAAATCTCCGTCTACTGCTAATTCGTTTTTGTATTTTCCTACAGACTGCTCCCCTCGAGAATATAATCTCAACCTGTGGAAATCATCTAATTGTCTGTAGAACTTACAGTCACCATTACCACGTCTGAACCATTCATATTGAATAGCTTGACCAACTTGGAGACCGAACTCCATAGAAGCCTTCTCTGAGTCGCTAACAAATTGACCTGGAAACGATGCGCTATTAACTGATATGGTTACTTCCTTCATGTTATTATTTCGCTGTAAATTCCCTTATTATTATATCTTGCAAATTTAATGTTTATTTTTGACTGTCTTTTCTGGGGGGTATATTTACTTCTCTGGTTAGCCATAATAGCTAAACCTGAACTAATTGCTGCATCAAACTTTGTTCTATTTGTTATATCAAACTTGGCCCAATCTTCCAATGTTCTTGTAAAATACATAGCACCCATATCGCCAGCATCCCTGTAATCACCATTAAAATCTATCCCAACATACTTTTCTATATAAGATTCAATAGCTGAGGCGTGAGCTTGCTTTACATCTTCAGATGAGTTGGGTATACCTCCAATTTCTTTTTCTGCCTTAGAGAGCTTGTTAAACGCCTTATCTGGCCTGTTCATTGAAAATCCTCTATATCCTCTGTTCTTCATGTGATACAAAAGTCTTGGCTTATTATTCTCAACTAAAACAGGCATACCATAAAACACACAAGCCATAAGCACCTCTTCGAAAAATATCTCTGCTGTTTGCGGCCTTGCTATATACTCAAGAAAAAACTCATTACTTGGAGCTTCATCCATATTAAATTTAGTCAATCCATGTAAAGCTCCATTAGAACCCCTGCCAACAACTGTACCTGATATATCATAGGAGTCACAACCAAAAGAACCTATGTGTTCATTGCCAGGATACTTAGCTCCATTTTTAATAATAACTTTATTTTGTAAAGACTTGTTCGGTATCCAAGATAATAAAAATCTTCCCCTTGGGTCTGGAGTCCATATTACTTGAGAATCCTCAACCCCATCTTTCCAATGAAAAGAACCCTTGGTTAGATACTTTTCTTTTATAATAGAATCATTATAGTCTACCTGTTGATATATTTTTGTTAGATTAAATATAGATGATTTGGTTTCATCTCTGAATGCATGCGACTCTGTTCTTGGAAACTGTCTATAAAATTCATTCAAAGCATCAGGGTCGTTCTTCAAACTATCAACCTCATTCTCCCAATATTCTACAGCCCCCTGGGGAATGTAATCACCGTAAGAATCCAACAGTGGTTTTTTTGGGGTATCCAAAACAGGCATGCCATATCTATCAATAAAACCTTCCATATTCCATTCCATGGGTATAAACAAACTATACATTCCACTCTTTGTTTGTCCGTTAGAATTTCTTTTTGTTATGTCAGAATCATAGTACAACTTCTTAAAGTTATCACCACCTTTGTCCAAAGCATTTGAAGTAGACCCCATCATACATTTACCTATAATCCTTCTACCCAGTCTAAGACAGGTTTTTGTTACACGCCAGTTATTAAGAATATTATCTGGTTTGTCCCATTTACCACTTTCATCGTGAACAAGAAGCAAAAGCTTTTCACCATCATAAGAGTTATCTCCTGTATTCTTCCAGTCAATAGTTGTATCTAATCCTTCAAACACAATGTCAGACACCGAGTTCATGTTCTTCTTTGTAATCTTAGAAGCTGGAACACGGTATGCAAGCTCAGTCTTTGGTTTGTCCATACCATCCTGTATGGGCTTGAAAAAAAATGGATAGTTATTTGATATAGGCACTACCTTATCTGTAAACATTTTCTTTGCATCAGAACCTGTCTTTGATAATATCCCAACCCTTGCATCTTTGGCAAGCGTTCCAGTATTTACGCATTCAGAGGAAGACATAAACGAAAATCCAGAACGACGTATCTTCAAATACACCATCCCAAAACTTCTTTGGTCTGCCTTACAAGCTTCCCAAAATATAAAAAACAATCTGTTTGCCTCACGAAACTCTGGGTTTCCAACATCTATTTTAGTCCACTGAAGATACATATAGTGAGTTCCCGTTATGTATGTTGGCTTTCCATTGTTCATAAACCAAAGCCCATCCTCTCTTCTGTTGAACTCTTCTTCTATATAATCAACCCACTTGTCCTTGAACTCCTGAGCAGACTCATGCCACTGGAATATACTTGGTATTCTTGAAAGCTCTTTGGGATACTCTTGAACTTCCCAGTATTGCTCAGAAGAATCTTTGTGTCGTGAAAAAACTTTTCGTGGTTTTTTGGGTAGGGCTATATTCAGCCCACTGATAGATATTACAGAATCAATAGTTCCGTTTTTAGATATAACAACCATATCATATTTATCGTCATATCCATACTTCCAGCTCTTAGCCCTATTCTTGTTTGAAATTACATTCTTAGGAACATGACCATGAAGCTCTTTATACAAATTATTTTGACCTTCTTTCTGCAAACCCCTGTAGTTTTTGTTCTGTTTTTTCTGTAGTTTTTCCAGCTAACATATTCTTCTCATTTTCTATTCTTGTTAAGATTTCAAATGCATCGAATATAGCTAGCTTCTTTGTAGCAGCTGCATTCTTTAATCTATCAGCAGCTAACTCTGGAGACAAATCATCTAGTCCCTTTTTAATAATATCTTCCTTAGCAACCTTAATCAGCTCCTTTACAGCTGACTCTCCAGCTTTTATAATATCTTCCTTTAACTTTCTAACTTCCATCTACAACAAGAGCTATATCATTAGACTTCATCCTATAAAGAACCTCGCCATCAACATCAAATTCATATTCGCTCTCTGGCGTAAAACATATTCTATCCCCAACATTCACACCAGAATCCTCAAGAAATTTATTGCTGTATCTAATATAACCAATTAAATCTTCATCTGGTTTTACAAAACAAAAATCACCCAGAGTATGCCAACCATCTTTGTTTTTATACATAAAGAATTGATTGCGCTCTAAGAAAAACGTTTTATCTTTTAAGAAACTAAATCCACTTCTTTCCTTCCCACTCATGTCATAGTAAACCTTGAATACATTGTGATGAACAAGAAGTGTATCTCCTTTTTCAATAGGTCCAGTGTATCCAGAGGGGCACTCTATAACTTTAGCGTAACGATTAGATGCTTTGTGGTCTTCTTGGGAAGTACTTGTTATGAAATCTATATCTCCAATTTTTTTCACATTATCATACCGCCTGCCACCAACAGGTTCAACGATAAAATAAAAAGGAGATTTCATTCAAAGTTGATATTATATTCAATAGATATAGGCATGGTTTCATTGAACTCTTTCCAAAGAAACACTTCGTCTTGGCGTTCAATCCAAACCTTTATACTACCTGTATCTTTATCTTGTTGAATTAAATGTATCGAGTGGCTGTCATTAAGAATGTTTTGACCCACTATATAATGCATAGCACCCGACTTATAGTCAGGCCCTATGGATATTTTTCTTATATCCATTTTATTTTATTTTAATTTAGCCGAGCTTTGAAATCTCAAGACTGGCTGATGGTACATTTGCAAAAGAACTAGATGTAGTTATTTCTTTTAATCCACCATCGTCTTCTCCAGAGCTATCTCTTAGTACTTGAAACTTAAGAGTTGTAGAAGGTGCGGTTATTGAAATCGTAAAAGTTTCATCATAAGGAATCAAAGTTTGGTTATCAGGAATTTGTATTCCTTTAACAAATCCAGATGCAGTATCATTCACTAATTTTCTTAAAAGAATAACAGCATCATTTGTATTTGTACTTCTTCCAAATCCTCCACAAAATTTTACAAAATACAAACCTGTTTGATTAAAAGTAACTGTTCCAGCTGCATCAATTTGAACAGCATCACTAGATGTTCCTTGAGCAGCACCAAACTCTACCTGCAATATTGTGTCCGTTGTAGATGGATTTTGACTGCTTGTAGAAGATGCGCTCAATGAAGAACTAACAGACAATTCTCCTCCGATATATGTTTTAATATCTGAAAACAAAAATGTTTTTGTTGCACTAGCATCGCTTACATCTGTTCCAATAACAAAATCTCCATCCACTGGAGTTACTGCTGGATAATACGTTTGGTTACTTATCTTCGACATTTTCTTTTATTTCTCCTGTTTCTAGGTTAATTGTTACGTTATCTCCATACTTCTTTACAAGCTCAGCTTCTAATTCTTTGAACTCTGATTGAAGTGATGATATCTTGTGTAAGGCAACATGTTTTTGAAGCTCTGCATCTGCAACAGATGCTTTGAGAGACATAAACTCTTTATTAATTTCATTTACCTTTTCAAGTTCTTTTGTTTCTAATTTTTTCATTTGATTAAATTTTTACAAAGATATACATTTTATTTTATCTACCCTGACCTCTATATTTTTGTTTGTATGATGACTGCCCTCTTGAAGCATTCTTAGAATGAACCCCTGGTCTTTTCTTTTTTTGAGAAATTCTAGGCCCATCAAACGTCGCTCTTGCCATTCTTTTTATTTTTTTCCCATGTGCGCCCTACAAAATACGCTCCATAGACTGTGATTAATAATGATTGAAAAATTGGTATGTAGTCTTTTTGAACCTGGAAACCACCTATGTTTCCATCCGTAAACGCTAACAAAGTAAACATGGTTGTAAGAAACACCATGACAAGTGGCCGTATGTTCTTAGACAAAAAGCTATCGCTTTGCATGTCATACTTCCATCTTTCTGTAACTTGTGACTGAGCGTCATTATCTGCTTTCTCTAAAAGCTCCTGTATTTTATGTTTAGCATCTAGTCTTTCTTCTTCTGTTGTTGTTACCTTATCAATAACATCCCCAATATCTTTTACAAGACCGCCTGTTAAAAGTGAAATTAATTTCTTCATATCACTCTGTATTTTGTTTTACCATCAATCCTTTCGGCTCTTAAGCATCTTCCTCTATTTCTGTCTGGCGAAACATAAGATACATGCACCCAGTCTGGGTTATCATCATCACCAAACTCCCATATCATTTGGTCAAAGTCTAAATGCTTTTTTATGTATTCAAACATTTCAGCGTTTGTTTTGTGACCATAGCTATCGTCAATATCAATTGCTCTACCCTGACAATGCTGGCTTGAAGAACTTCCGCCAACAGCCTTATTTAAATCTGGAACTCTTAGAAAAGAATTTATTTTTATAGGACCTCTTGTCCATTTTCTTAATGGCTCAAAAATGTTTTCAGCCACAACTTGCATGTTTGTAAATTGATATGTATCTGGAATATTATCAATACCAAGTCTTAGAGCAGTAACAGAACGAGTACCCTCTTGATAGCTTATATGTTCGCTAATTCTTTCCATTTAGCAAAGTCCGCCGCAAAACAAACAAATCTCGCACATAATTATAATCTTAAGTTTATTCCAAACCTAGTGTCATGTATTTCAGTGTCCCAAAATCTAGTATACTCACTCTCTATAAATACACCTAAACGATTTGTAATTTTCCATCCAAGGATTAATCCTGCTTGCCAATCTTCCCATTGCTCTCCCTCAAGTAAATCATTATGACCTCCTTTACCCCAAGAGTTTCTGTGAAGATAAGAAAAATCTTCGTTGCCTTTTACATACTTATGATGAGGGAGTATGTAGTTTGCGTAAGCATGAGTCCAAAAATTATTGCTGTAATGATAAAAATCAAATCCAACTATAGGAGCTATTTCTCCAAAACTATCTAGTTCTGCCCACTTTTCCCTATTATATCTATTCATTAATCTACCAAAGATTCTATTTCTAAAATCTAAATCAGTATAAGCAACAGTTCTTCCTTGGTCATCAACCCAAACATAATCAAAAACCTGGGATGTTGTCCCATCTGCATTGTATATAGTTGACACATATGGCTTGTCTTGATATCCATACAAATATCCTAAAGTATACCATGGATTCACTGGAACTTCGACTTGCTGAACATCATTAGGAGTGTCGTCATTAAAAACATCTATAATTTCAGTTTCATTTAACCATATTTCTATCGGATTATACCCATAAGGAGTTTGATGAGTACGATAAATACCACCAGCTGATATGCTAAACTTTTTACCAATAGGCAATCGTAATCTTACCTCTGCCGATTGATATTCGAAACCCACGTTTCCCTGCTCTCTTTGCTCTAACTTTACGATGTGGTATTTCCCTGTGTGTCTTAAAAAATATCTTGTGTTTACAAACTCTTCCCCTCTTTCTCTCTCTTGCTCATAGTGAAACAAATATTCAAATCCCTTTACTGCAGCAGTTGGTGCAGATAAAGCTTTGTTCATTTCAGTTCCATCGTAAAAGTTTGGTTTAACTTCGTAGTCAAATCGAGCTAGTTTTCTAATTCCGAATCCAACTCTGTAGTCATTTGGATAGTATTCGGTAACATCTATAACTTTCGGAATCCCATACAAATCTCCATCAGCAGGTTTATCTACAAAGTAATCTTTAGTAGTTTTTTCGTATGCGTTTGACACATTACCTGCTACATAAATAGATGAGTATTTGAAAAACTCATCATAAGCTTTTTTAAATATTTGCCCCTGTGCTACAAAGCACCATAGTAAAAGTATTAAGTATTTCATTAAAATTTATTTTCTATTAATTTATCAATCTCCTTCTGTAGGTCCTCTAACTTACACTTAAGTTTTAGTGTAATGTCAGCTTCCCATCTTTCAACCTCATTACCATTTTCAAATAGTATGATGGTGGGTAAATATACAATATTATTTTCTTCAAAAAAATCTTTGTGCTTTCCTATGTCGTAATTAAACACATTTACATCGTCTAATTTTTTGATATTTAAATTAGCTTCTTTCGTAAATTCAGCAGACGCTTGTACAATACTTATCCCGTTCTCATGCTGGGCTTGCACAAAAACAAAACATAGAATAAATATGTATTTAACGAGCTTCATACAATCTGTCTTCAATTTTATTTAAAGACTCTTTAATTTCTTGCACATCAACTTTAATCCCATCAACATCTTGTTGAGTAAGCATTATGGTTTTACGAACTAATTCATCTTTGTATTGAAACTCTTGCTGTGTGATAATTGGTTTTGGCTCCTGCATTGCTAAAGCTATATCTGCTTTCAGGGTAAAGTATACGGTCAACAAGGAACTTATGCCAAAACCTAATGCGATTAACTCCTTAATGGTTAGTGAAAACTTCGAGCTTGGGGTTAAATCTGACATAGTTATTTATTTTTTTATGATTCTAAAGATGCTATATAAGAAGCTACAAGCTCATCTGTCCATACACCAGTGACATAAGGGACTAAATTTTCTGGAAGAGCTGGAGAAAGAAGGTCATTGCCATCATCATCTTGACCTATAACTCTAGGGTTTAATGTGTCTGGATTGTATAAACTTCTATGATAGTCACTAGAAACAACTTTTTCAACTCCATCAATAGTTTCTACTATATCTGTACGCTCTCTCACTTGTAATATTTGAAAGTCACCTACAAACTCTACTTTATCTAAAACTGTAATTTTACTTAAACTCATTTTTTTATTTTATGTTGTTGTTAAATATGTCATTGTTAAACGCAATCTGTTGTTATTTGTACCTGTCCCCAATCCACTGGCTGGATATTGTGTTGTAACATTGCGTAAGTATATGTTTATTTTGCTCCCCCCATCATTAATTGAAAACGTATAATTTGCTAACGAAGTGCCAAATGAATAATTTAAACCAACGGTAGCAGCAGCATCTACGTCAGCAGATACAAAAGGTAATCCATGTATTTCTAAATTACCACTAGCATAAGTTACAGCATCACTACCTAATTCTATAAAAGCATGAACCGCTCTACCAACCTTTACATATCTACCTACTTGCGAGTCGTATGTAATAGCTAAACCGCTAGTTCCATAAAAAGTAGGAGTAAACGACCCTTCTTCGTAATCGTCTAAATGGTGTGGGGCTGAATTTTGATTACCTGAGGCGCCTATATAAACACCTTCCTTGGCTACTATAGGCTTATGTGCTTGGATGTTTACAAGGGAGGTAGTTGCAGTGCTATACTGAAACGTCATGTATTCGTTAGTATTATAACTCTGAGGCTGAGTAAGCTTGAATATCATCTTATTATCCCGATACGTTCCAGTGCTATCTTCATAAAACTCAATAGCTGATTGCATTCCACCGCTTCCGCTTCTAGCAATATAAAGACTAGTGTCAACTGAGCCACTATCTGCTTGAACATATGCGAAATGAGTTTTTGAGCCTATATAATTCAAATGAGTATTTATACTTCCATCTTGTACTACAAGCTTCTTTGGAGCATAAAATCCACCGTCAAATGTTTGAAAAACTATGTTCTGGCTGTTATCATAAATCTGAGTTTGAAAATCATTTCCATCCCAATCACCTAAAGATAAATTACCTGTCGTGCCCAGAAGCATACAAGCTTTTCCATTTTGGAATATTCCATCCCCCGCCCCTCCAGAAGTTGCAGAAACATCAAGCTCTCCAACAACTTGAAGTTTAGCACCTGGCGAAGTCGTTCCAATTCCAACAAAGCCACCTGTGGTTACAGTTATCGCTGCATCACTATCTAAATCTGTAGTTGATGCTAACTTAAACTTATCGGAATCACTATTATCTACTCCAAGAACCCATCTTCTTGTTCCCGTAAGTAAAAAACTTGCAATAGCATCACCAGCACCATCTTGTTCAATAGTTAAACCTGTTGAAGTACCAGTTCCAGTAGTATTTTCTTTAATATGTAGTATAGAAGCAGGGGCTGTGTGTCCAATACCGACGTTACCTGTATTAGCCAATATGGTCATCTTAGCCGTTTGAACACTTCCTGTATCTCCTGTAATAAATTGAAGAGGCTGTTCAAATACAGTTCCTAAATATGTCGCATTAGCTAATGAGTTAGAATAAGTATTCCCTGCTTCTCCCTCAATTCCAAGCTTTGCTTTTATACTTGCTCCGTCCTGACGTAACTCTAAATGTGGGTTGTCGTTTTCCGACCCTGTATTGTCTGCGTCTGCCTCAATAATAACAACAGCGTCACCTGTGTCTCCTGCAGAAACATGAAGCAATCCACCAGGCGAAGTAGTTCCAATACCAACATTGCCGTTTAAATCTAAAGCAAATGCGTCTGAATCGGTTGACGGTCCCATTAAAAAAATGCCGCCTGCATTTTTATACATTCTGTGTGAAATGGAGTTTGAGCTTGTTAAAGCAATACCGTCGTTTGAAGTGTCACCATCTTGTCGCACTATTAATGTACCTCCCGATGTAGCCACCCCAGTTCCACCATTTACTTCTAATTTGCCCCCTGGCGCAGTCGTTCCGATTCCGACATCCCCTGCTGACGTGATAATCATTTGGTCAGTAGAGTTCGTAATAAAATTAATAGTTCCAGCTGCAGAAATTGAAGCTATATCTAATCCTGCACTACCATCATCTTTTAGGTATTGTCCATTTGCAAATGTAAATTTTGATGTCAAAGATACACGCACATCGCCATCTACATCAAGTTTAACGCCTGGCGAAGTTGTCCCTATTCCAACATTATCTCCAGTGGTAGCATTTAAAATTAAATCATAACCATCATTCGCTCTGAGTGTAACATCTCCATCATTTACCGCTTTAAATCTATTTGCATAAATAGTGTTTGTGTTGTTGCCAACCCTTATGTGCCCAACAACATGCAGCTTTTGATTTGGCGTAGTTGTCCCGATTCCAACATCTCCAGTAATATGAAGTTGAGTTGCTGAAGCATCTTGAGCAACAATTGAATCTCCAAGAGTATTTGCTGTAGTAAAAACAGGAAGAGTGTGTGTAGTTCCGTTTATAAATCCGCTTACAAGGTCGGACGAAAGTATTTTGATGTTCTGGTTGCCATCAAATCCAACTATAGTTGTTCCAGCTGTAGTACTTGTTCTGTTGGTAAATTGTGAAAACTTAATCGGCATAATCTATTTTTTTATGGGAACAAATATGTTTCTGTTATCATTGTGGCTTGTGGGTCTCCAGGCGGCTCAGAGCCTGACTCAGCTATAATTTCTATCTCTGGGTCAGCAGTTCCAATCTCAGTAATCATCTCCAGTGACTCTATAGTACCGTGGTCGTATAGGTCATGGTCAATAAAAAGTCCTACTGAAGATGATAATGCCATTTTACCAGAGTGCTATTAGGTTAGTTGCAGTTGTCCCTGTTGCAAATACCTTTTTAACATTTACTGGCACAAACTGTCCATTGTTTAGATTGTAAAAAGTAACTGTGTCTCCTCCCGAAGTTGTTACTTTAACTTGTCCTCCAACTCCCACATACAACACACATCCGCTTTGGTCTCCTCTATAAATGGTATAAGCTTCTCCAGAAGTCATAATATCTCCATTTAAGGTAAGTTGAGTGTCGCTATCTACAGCTGTAACAGTTGCTGCTGTAGCATCAGATGTATTGTAAACAATATCACCAACTCTAACTTTTGACTCGAATGTTTCTCCTGAATCTACAAGTTTGTTTGTAGTAGTTCCAGTAGTAGTTCCACTTGCTGGAACACTTGATTTGTTTGGTATGTCGGCATTATCACTTGTGTGAACTTCTAATGCACCTTGTACTTGTAATTTTTGATAAGCCATTTTATTTTTTTTATTTATGCAAAGATATTATTTTTTGTCAAAAGGAAACATTCGATTTAGAGTGTCACGTCTTCTACCGCATCCGCAGTCTTTACCAACGGCTTTAGCCGTTTTTTCCACAACGGTTTTAATGCCTGTTTTAACTGTGATATTTTCTATAACATCACCTAATCCCCTTGCTTTCATATTAATTTGCTTCTAAAGCTTTTACTTTTTCAGATAATTCTTTTACTGCTTTAACTAGAATTGGCACTAGCTTTCCGTAGCTCATCTCTAGTTTGTCTGGGTTTTCATCATACACCAAACGAAGAACATCATTATCTAACGGCTGAACATCTTGTGCTATGAATCCAAAATCTTTTTTACCCTTGTTGGCACTTTCAATTTCTTTTTCAACTTGATTTCCTTCTTCATCAAAACCAGTTGATGTTTCTGGTCTATTGTCCCAAGTAAACTGCTTTGGCTGTAAAGACTCTATAAAGTCTAATCCATATTCTAAATCAACAATATCTTTTTTATCTCTTTCATCTGACAAAGAAGTGATAGAAGTTACAGCACATCTAAGAGTTGCAACGCTAGAGTTACCTAAAGTAAACTCGTTGCTAACAGTTGCGGTACTAGACTGAGCACCATACCCAAGAATTGTATTGTTTGTTCCAGTTGAAAGTGTAGTTCCAGCCTCAGACCCAACAATAGTATTATGAACTGTGCCTTGTTGTTGTGTTCCAGAACCTCCCCCTACGATAGTCGTGTAACTCATTGTAGTTGGGCCACCTGTAGGACCTGACTCTTCTCCAACAACTACGTTTTTAATTGAGGTAATAAACCCTCCAGCCATACTAGAGTTGCTAAACCCACCACTACAAGAGTTATACCCTATAACGACACTGCTGGTAAGAGCACCTAAAATTTTACCTGATTTAGTACCTATAATAACAGACTTAGTACCTCCACTTCCTAAATTAAAAGGAGAACCAGGGACTCCTCCATTACCAGCTTCGTTACCTATAACAACCATGTCTGCAGCTAGACCATTTTTTCCAGCGTCCATACCAATAACAACAGAATGAAAACCTCCAAAAGAGGTATAACCTGCATTGCTATCTGGGTTACCTATATAAATTAGTCCATCGCCAATAGTACCTAAGCCTGAAGAATAACCCCCTAGCATTAACTTATCGTTTTTCGGGTTTGAACTTCCTCCGCTTGTATTATCTCTTAATACATCCGTTAAATCATTAAGGTCTTCTATGCTTGGACCAGCGCCTGCATTCACAGTGTCGGTTATGTCCTGCATAGTATATACATGGGTTTTGGCATTTAGCTGTGCGGACTTTCTTTCTGTCATATCTACACTTGCAGATGTAAATATTAGTTTATCTCCTGATGGTATTGTTGGCATGGTTTTATTTTTTTACAAAGATAGTTATTTAATATTTTCCTTTTCTTGTTTTGGGTGAACTTGCTTTGCTACCACCAGGCCCAGCCCATAAGTGCTTACATGCCCAGTATCTAGCGGTCATTTTATCTTTAGCAGTAGAACATTTATGTCTAGCTCTGAAAGAACTTCTTGCTGCCTTAGAATAGTTATGGCCATAACCCTTAGCTCCAAAGTGGATAAGCTTTTCCTTACCACCTGAGCAGGCCTTGACCATTTTTTTCTTTCCAGCCCTGTCGCTTTTCACAACGACATTGCATTTCATTTTTGCTTTGTTAGCCATATTACTTTTGCATCTTTTTCATCTTAGCTTCAATGATTGTTCTTTGAAGGTCAGATGGTAGTGTTTTTTGTTCTGCACTTAAATACATATCAACAACACTATCCTTGAATCCCACGTCGCCATGTTTTACTGTATTAGGTTTCATCTTTATGTGTATCTTTTAGTTACTCTTGCTGCGGGGGTGTTTGCAACAAACTGTCGGTTTTTCCCCTGTCTTTTTTTCTTGCGAGCAGTAGCAGCTCTTTGTGATTTGCTCATGCTCTTTGCCTTCTTTAGTGGAAGACATCTGTCTGGGTTCTTCTTGTTCTTGCTTGTACCACAAGCCCCAAGGATTGAACCGTCCGTTCCAATTCTTACCCACTTCTCGTTCACCCACTTTTTTAATTCACCCATTATTTTTTTTGTTTACCATAGATAAAGTTCTCTCCAGACACAGAAAGTTTGTCGATTACCTCTGTTTGTAGGTCTCTAAGCAGCTTTTCGAGCTTATCTTTCTCGATAACCATCTGATTTACCTTGTCCTCAAGAGCTTCGTTTTTAGCCTTCAATGACTCTAATTCCTCTGGATTCTTACCAATAAAGGTGTAAATTACCACAGATAAAGAGCCTACCAGCATACCGACTATCACTTTGAAGATATCGTTGTTAGTATCTGGTATTTCTTTAAATGCCAAAAACAATAATAATCCCATAACCATTGCAAATACTGTTGCAGCGCCTATGTAACCTCTCATTTCTTTGTTTCTAAACATAACTAAGCTTTTATATTTTTTTGTGCTTTCTTCATTTTCTTTAGAAAACTTTTATTGTAAGCTCTACCAGTAGGGCCAACATTAATGTTTTCTTGATTGTAAATTCTATCTACATCCTTATTTTTAAATCCAAGCTCCTGATACTGCTTTTCAGTCATAGGCCCCCCTGGATAGCGATTGTAGTTTGTGCTTACTGGTTGCTCACTAAGTGGCTTTGGTTTTTT
>CEPY01026647.1_pt1 | contig 29085 bp, 9 predicted proteins | sample 530421 | NCBI WGS metagenome assembly CEPY01 (sample SAMEA2620065, study PRJEB7988) | marine metagenome | biome: marine biome (ENVO:00000447); feature: surface water layer (ENVO:00002042); material: "saline water (ENVO:00002010), including plankton (ENVO:xxxxxxxx)" | depth 5 m
TATGAGTGGTTCATTCGTGACAACAATGTAACCAGAGAATTCGAGAACGGATATATCTTCGCCTGATATGTTCTCGGCATTATCTAAACCTCGCTCACGTTCTTTTCTTCTTCAAACTCACATGAAATTCGTTCTCTTAGTTGTCATCGGTGCCTTAGTTTGGACTAATGATGAAGCAAGAACTTTCACTGCTGATGTATTACAAGACGCCAGCGAGGTTGTACGCCCCGAACCTAAATCATTCCAAGAGCGTATTAACTACGTTCTCAAATGAATCCCCAGTCGTTAACACTTTCCCAGTTCAATAAAATGACTCAACAATCACCAAACGAAGCAGATCTGCGCGAGTTAAAAGATAACTACGTCAACTACATTATCGATGGTCTCGATATGGATTCCCTCGTAAATATGTGCTATGATTTGTTATCACGAGAATATGATGATTTGACTTGGGATCAACTACAAGAGGAAATTGTTGACCTATATGATGAAGACACACTTATCGATCTTTTACCTGATCAGGAGCAAGAATGAGACTTTTTCTTGTCGCCCTTGTTATCATTATCGGTGCTAACATAGGGGTAACCGCTATTAACTCATTTTCAGAAATGCAAGACAAAAGATTGCAACAACTCTGTAAATATGATCCATCTATCTCATCAGAATGTCAACCTTAACGCATAACTAAACAGACGCACTTTTCCACAGATGAAACAATTTTACAAAGGTCAATTCGTCATCTACGATAATACCTATGGTTACGTTAATTTCATCTCAGAAGAGTACATCACCATATGCGTCCGAGAGTATACAAAACCCAGTGCAGAAGCGGAACACGCTCTCTCTGCAATCCGTCAGGTCTGTATATGTGTCTTCCCTAATGATTGGGATAAAGTGTTAGAAACTCAACAACAGGTTAGTGATAAGTTTTCCACAGGAAATGCGGAGATTGTGGAAAACATTAAAATAAATTAGTTTGTGTGTTTTATTCCTCTTTAATGTCTCCTCTTGTTGTACTCTTAGCACGCTTCCTAACAGATGTCAACCCCTCTGAAATACCTCGGAGACCCTATCATCACCATTGCTAATCATTCGCCTCTCAGTGTCATACAGGGGGCACTTGACAAGTACAACAAACCATGGTACAATAACACTGCAAGGGTTCAGAAACACTCCTAGTATCTTCAAGACTTATGCATTATCTCATCTACGACAATCAGCACAACCTCAGAGGAACTTTCAGCAGCATTTATGACATGGAAAGGTATATCGATGGGGTTCGGAATAGCAGGGGAGATGCATACCCAAACACTCCGAGAATGTCGTGCTTTGATTATGTGAAATACATCACATGGTCTTGGGAATGTGTTGACAACTATGCCACACAGGATGTATAATAGGAGAGTAATCGGAGGCACTATGTAACACTCACTAGGCAGTCATTAAATGTTACTCAGGGCAGTTAATTGGCCCCCTTAAATATAAAAAACGGCCACTACCCTAACCTACAAAGGTTCCCAGACGCTTGAGATATAATTCAATTATTGTTTTACGCCAACTAAAAAAAATTTCTGAGGTAAAAAATGGACTCTAAGACCCGCGTAGAGAGGCAGGACACAAGAGTATGGGCAATAGAGCAATTATTGAGGCACGAGGGGTTTCTAGATCCTCGTATGTATGAGTGTGCAGACTATTACGCCTCTGCATATGCCTCTCAAGTTCTTAAAGATCTATATACACTATGGGTAGAGTGGAAGAAGAAGAATCCCACAGATAATCCCCAAGTTAATAACCGCCTATAGAGATATGTCCCAGAGATTCACAACTAAGTTAGAAGAGGATGATTTCGGTGATCTTATTCTCACAATTCCTTACGAAGTATGTGAAGAACTGGGATGGGATATCGGAACACATTTGAAGTATGATATACAGGAAGATTCATTTACATTGAGAGAAGCAAAAGATGAGTGATGAACAATGGAATGAGGTTGTAAAAAACAACGAGATGATCAATGGGGTCCTAATGAAGATTGGAGAGCGGTTAGAGCACCTTGAGAAGTACGTACAGGCGCTTCCCACACCTGACAAGACAATGTATCGTCCACCGAACCACGAAGAATACTTAAATATAAAAGAGAACTACGATTTACTTTATAGGAGATTAGAGGCATTAGAGAATGGGATGCAAGAGACCAAGTAATGAATTTGGGGCATCACCCCCATGCACCCCGAACCACCGCCCTCTGGCGGGCGCAGGTGCCGCTGATGTAGAGTTCAGCGAGTATCCACCATATGAAGCACGAGGAACAGATTACAATATCCCCGAGCGCGACGATGCTGCTGTAATGTACGATAGTGTATTTGTACCAGACGACACAAATACTCGTTTTACTAGTGGCGCTTCATATAATGCACCACCAGCATCACATTGTGGTAAGAATGCTCAACAGGGTGAGGGATCCACATCATATTCATTTTTCACTGGTACTGGCACTTACTATTATGATTATGTTCCTGGTGAGTTATCATTTGACTATGCCTTAAGTGATACATGGATCAGTTATTTGTATGATGCTGGCACGAGGGGCGGCACGATTGGTATTCCATGTTATTTTTTAGAAACTGAGACTTCTACAATTACCACTACACAACCTTCATCTGGTAATGACCCTAATACAGGAGATCCTATCCCAGGAGACTCTGAAAGTACACTTGATTCAGGTACAAGATGCATTCCATGTAATAGTGTGCCTTGTGAAGCTGAAGAGATGTTATTATCATATGAAACAGAGGAGCAAGACTACACAGGTGATCCTGATTGCCCTCATCCGACATTATTTGCAGTTGACACTCGTAGTTCTAAGATTGTTCTTAGGTATAATCAATTCTCGACAACTATTCCTAATGGTGTAGAGGACTTCTCATTCTCATATGACGGATCCACATACACCGATGTATTTGATCCTACTAACTTGTATGGCACTCAGTACGATTCACCACAGAATCCATGGACTAGTGCTGCAGATCAGGAGTTCTTTGACTTTGAAGTTTTTGAGATGGAGAATGCTCCTACAAAGACTGGATTCCGAATTAAGGTATCAATTGTACCAATTGTTGATGAATCAGGTTCTACACCAGTGTTTACTGGCACCAGATGGACTATACTTGAGTTAGTAAGTCCTGGAACAGGTTATGCTGTAAACGATGTATTCCCATTATCGTATCAAGTTACGCTTGCAGATAACTCTACTGCCACGTTAACCATGAATCTTAAGATTACACAGGTAGGACCACGCGAAGTAAACGAAGGAGATACGGGTTTTGATCGTCTTCGTGTTAATGATACGCTAAATGGACACACAATTACGCGAACTTTCCATACTGACTTGGAAAATTTTAGTTATCATGTGATGTATCTTGACGGATCTGGGTCAGTTTTTACCAAAGACGGACAATATACCTCAAATCGTAACCATGTTGTGACTGTTACGGCGGGATATGGCATCAAAGACCGCGCACAACTAGTAGGTTTGTACGAATTTAGGAATAAATCCGTGCAATTTCAGACAGTTAGTCAAGATCCTGGCGCACCTAACACGTTTTCTAAGTCAATTCAACCCGATGTTGTAGCAACAATTACAAATGGACAGGTAACTGGCATCACAATTAACAATGGAGGACGAGGTTGGGACCTAATTGATGAAGATCCTATCCTAACTATCAACCCACCATCGTCAGCAAGTGGCACACCAGCGAGAGTTACGGGTACTTTTACTGATGGAGTGCTTACTGCAGTGCAAATTGTTGAACCAGGTAGCGGTTATAACGCATCAATTCCGCCTTTTGTATGGGTTTTTAACCAATTTAAGGTAAATGTTGAAGATGTTAACACTCCTGGGTACTCAGAATCCTCTTCTGAAGAAATTGATGACTTTTTGACACGCATTATTCCTAATGTTGACCCCGAAATCCGCAATGATATGAGGCAAGCGACCTCTTCTACACCAAGATCGACAAGAATTATATCAAATCCCGCAAAAGTTGACGTTAAAAAGGACTTTAGGCGCGATAGAAACGAAGTAATTGCACAAAGAAAGCTCAAAGTAGAGGATGTTCAACCATTAATTGATGAATATACGGTTAGATACGATTATAATCACTTAAATAACATTAAAAATATGACTCCCGAGTTCAAAAAAGTCATGAATGACGGAAGAGATCTGGATATTCAGAATAGAAGGGATTTATGGCTCGGATTTACGCAAGAAAATGTCCCAGAAGAGTTTAAATATGAGGAAAATCTTGTAGAAACGTGCATTGGATCACTTTCAAACCTGCCATATGCCTCAGAAAACACTAAATATTTACTGAAGCAGTATGTTCCTGACCCTAGAGTCAGAACTAGCATAAAAGTTAATCTTTCATGCAATATGACGTTTGAAGGATGCGGTAATGGTACAACATGTCCATCACCAACAGTAACACCTGGTGTTAATACAAGTTCAACTGACGGAAATGGTGTAACCACTTCAATTACTAGAGGATATACTTTGGTTGGTGTATTGGGACCTGGATGTCAAAACTGGACAGCTGAAGGAGAAATCCCAATGTTTAACAATATGACAGGATCTGCTCAAAGAGTAGCACTAGCTGCTGATTTACAAGGTAATCCATACGACGAGGGGTACGCAAACTAATGCCTGGGATGTTAGGAGCTGCATTGTACATGGGTACATGTAGTGGACATGGAAAAGGAGCAGGAGCAATCTTTCAACCTGGTCATGGTGGCGGGTTTGTACCAGGTTGTCCTCATACACCATTATCTGAGAAAATCAGTAAGGTGACTGTTATGATGAATGAACCTGTTTGTACTTGGAAACCAACTGCACAAACTCCTCTCGGAGTTGCCGTGACTAATGTGGTGATAAATAAAAAAGTACCAATCGTTGACAAGGATGCACTGATTCCACACCCGACTGAAGTAATGTTTACAACTCAGTCAATTGGATATAAATGTTTCACTTCAGTGCCAACTCCAGCATATCATTGTACAATTGGTGCAAACGCACCTAGGGAGTTGAAAGTTGGTCATCCCAGGGTTTTACATGCTACCTCCAAGACTGTCTTTGTAAATAAGAAACCTCTTGGTAGATTTAAAGACCCATTCGGAACCATGACAGGCGCTGGACCATTTCCATGCCTATCCTTAGTCGGCGGTTGTAGTCCAAATGTATTTGTAGGAGCTTAATTATGGCAACACGTTCAAAATCTTTGAGTGGCGGTTCGCATATTGAATCGAGACCCAAAAAAACTCGTCAGGGTGCTGGACAGCACACCAAATATGCCTCCACCAGTCGTAATAACGCCAAAAAGCGTTATCGTGGTCAAGGGCGATAAATAATACGGACTGACCCGTATCTAGATGGCATTAAAGAAGATCACAGGGAAGGAATTCTCTAAATCAAAGGGATTCAAAGACGTTAGTATAGGATTGCTTAAGAATCCTTTTACTGATGACGTATCTGGTGTGGCAAACGATAATTCCATCAAGCAGGCAATTAAAAACTTGGTTTTAACTACACCTGGTGAAAAACCATTTCAACCAAACAAAGGATCTAGGGTAAATAGTTTACTATTTGAACCCCTGGATCCTTTTACTGCGGATGCTGTTAAGGAAGAGATCATAAATACAATTAATCAGTATGAACCCAGGGTAGAACTCTCCAAAGTTATTGTTACGCCAATTTATGAGGGTAACAAATTAAATATTTTCGTTGAGTACAGAATTGTTGGGTTACCAATTGTTGAAACAATCGAGTTTGTTTTACAGAGACCTGAATAATGCAACCGAACAACCTAACTGCTTTAGATTTTGATGACATTAAGGCATCAATCAAAGCATATCTAAGAACTAGAACAGAATTTACAGATTACGACTTTGATGGGTCAACTCTGTCATATCTTATCGATATGCTGTCGTTTAACACGTACTATACGTCGTTTAACGCCAATATGGCATTGAATGAAGTTTTCCTGAACTCTTCAACTGTCAGAGATAATGTTGTTAGTATTGCTAAACTTTTAAATTACACTCCAACTTCAATTTCTACGTCTAGAGCATGTATCAGGGTTGAAGTTCAAACAAGTGCAGTTAATGGTTTATATCCCAGTACAGTTACCCTGAAAAAAGGTTCGGTTGCCACAGGTGGTAATTATGTCTGGAATACTCTCAATAATGTTACTGCAACTGTAGACTCAATTACAGGCAAGGCAACTTTTGACAAGTTGATTGTTCGTGAAGGCAATATTATTAACTATTCATACGTTGTTAATACTTTTGCAAATCAAAATTATATTATTCCCGCTCAAAATGTTGATACTTCTACTTTGACCGTTAGAGTCAGAGCAAACGAATCTTCGACTTCATCCGATTTATATAATCTAGTTGATAACATCACTGCTTTAGATGCAACTACTCGTGTATACTTCCTATTTGAAACTGAAGATATGCGATATCAACTCAGATTTGGTGATGGTGTTGTAGGAAGGTCTCTGAACGATGGCGAAGTCATCGATTTGGAATATATGGTAACAAATGGACCTAGTGCTAATGAGGTTAAGGTATTCTCATTCATTGGTCAATTAACTGATAATAATGGATCGACATATTCTCCTGCTACTGTTAAGATTGAAGTATTAGAGCAGTCTCAGCAGGGTAAAGGTGCAGAAACTATTGAATCTGTCAAATATACTGCACCTAGATTTTTTGCTGCTCAAAACAGAGCAGTTACAGCACAGGACTATGCAATTCTAACTAAAAAGTTATATGATAATGCTGATGCAGTTGTTGCATATGGTGGCGATTCTTTGAATCCTCCTGTGTATGGTAAAGTGTATGTCGCTATTAAGACAAAAACAGGAACTAACCTCAACGTAGCAACAAAAAGAGAAGTTTCTGCTCTTTTGAGAAAGTATGCTATGGCATCAATTGATCCTGTTGTTGTAGATCCTGATGACATGTACATCTACAATAAAGTATTTGCTCAGTATGATACTGGATGCGGATCTAATTCTTCTAGCATCAAAACTGATATTCAGAATTCTATTCAGGATTGGGCAATTCAGACTGAAATTAATAATTTCAACTCTACGTTTAGAGCAAACGCTTTCCAAAAAGCAATTACTCTTGCAAACAAGTGTATTAGTGACGTTTCTGTTCAAACGACACTTCTGAAGTATATTACCCCGTCAACAAATCAAACCAACACGTATTGTGTGTCTATCGGTTCTGGTTTGTATAATAGTTCTCCTAGTTCCGATGGTGATGGATCTGATGGTGATGATGACGGCAGCGGCGGCAATGGCACTACAAAGTGCTACAAGGAACCTGTAATCCTCTCAGGCACGTTTAGAACCTATGATAGACCTGGAGTTGACCAGCAGTTTGAAGACGACGGATATGGTCTTCTGAGGATGTTCTACAACACTGGTAATAAAAAGGTATATACCAACAATTCTGCAGGAACTGTTAATTATGAAACAGGACAAGTATGTTTTGGTCCAGTTAACATCATTGGTGCTGGATCTAACATACCCGATAATGCTAATTTAGTTATTACTGATAGTATTACGGGAACTGGTACAATTATTGATGAGGGTCTTGGAACTGGTCTTCCAATTGATTTGAGAATTCCTATCAACTTTATTCCTTCAAACAACGCAACTATCCCTGCTACAACACCTGGAACAATCATTAATATTGTAACTCCAGAAATTACAGTAGCACCTATTGGCACAACGCCACCTCCTACTATACCACTAAATAGTTTGACGCCAGGAGAGTTTGATCAACCACCAACAACGGTCACAATTCCTCCGATCGATAACTCAGGTTCGCTCACTAATAGTTGTTTCTAATTAGATGAATAACGTAAATAAGGTCTCTCAATCCATTGCAGCTCAGGCTCCTGATTTCATTGGGTCTGAATATCCCCTGCTCGTCAAATTTGTCGAGTATTATTACAGGTCTCAAGAGAAGACTGGATTAGGTCAAAATATTATTAACAATTTTTTAGAATACTTAGACATTGATAAACTCGATGTCAGTATTCTTGATGGTGCGACAAAATTAGTAGAACCAATTGATAATGTATCAGATACTATCGTTGTTGAGAGTGTTGATAAGTTTCTGGATAAAAATGGTACGATCCTGATTGGCGATGAGATTATTTACTATGAATCAACGACTAGTTCTCCTAATATTGCATTAAGTCCTGGTATTTCGTATGAACAGGTAAAAGTAAAGTGGACAACGCTTGAGAGTCTTATTGATTCTTTTGATGGAACAACTAGAACTTTTCAACTGCTGAGTCTTGGTAATCCTGTAACCCCTCCAGAACCTCAGTTCTTGATTGTAAGTCTTTATGGTGATATTTTATATCCTGGAGTAGATTATCAGGTCAGTGGAACAACTATTACATTTACTACAGCACCTAGAACAAGAACTCCATCTGATTCTAATGATCAGACTTATATCTTATTCCAAAAAGGTTTTATTGAAAATAGCATTATTGCCGTTGATGATATTTCAGGATCTTTTGGTGAAGGTAAGAAAACATTTAAACTTACTCGTAATGGTGATCCATATGAACCAATTACCGATGAGTTTGTAGTTGCCATTTATGATAACGATCTCCTTGCTCCTAGACAGCAATTTTATATTGATGGAGATCTCTTTATTTTTGAAGAAGCACCTCTGAAAGGTAAGATTCTTTCTTTATATTCTATTGAAGCACCTATTCCCTCATTTGGTACTGGAGCACTTGGATATGCTCGTATCAACAATGCAGGTGAACTTACTTCTATCTCAAATAGTGAAACTGGTAGCGGTTATCGATTTGAATATCCTCCTAAAGTAACTATTAGTTCTGCTGAGGGTTCTGGTGGTTCTGCAACTGCTCTTATTAATGGTGTTAAGACTATTTCTCTGTTGGATGGTGGTTTTGGGTATAGTGATACCAATCCTCCTATCGTAGAGATTGAAACACCTACAAAAGAGGGTTCCTTAGTTGCTGGCATTACTGCTGAAGTAACTAATGGTAGTGTTAGTGGATTGACAATTACCAGTTCTGGTAGTGGATATACTTTTAATCCTAGAGTTACTTTTAAACAACCTGGTGGTGCTAAATTAGCACCTGTCACCATTGCTGATGGTCAAATTTCTGGTGCTATTACAATTACTGATGGTGGTGCTGGATATACTACTGCTCCTGTTGTGTATGTTGATGAACCAACTGGTAGCAATCCAATTAAAGCAAGTTTCAGAGCAGTTCTTACTAGTGGTGTAGTAACTAGTATTGAAATTTTAAATAGAGGTCAGGGGTATACAGAAGTACCTAGAATTGCTATTGTTGACCCTACTGGTGCTCAAGTTCTTCAAACTAGAGTTGATGGTGATGGTAGAGTTATTGCTATCGATCTTTTAAGTGGTGGATCTGGATATGATGATGTCCCATCAGTTTATATCGTTGACAATAGAGTCAATGGTGGATCTGGTGCTAAAGCGGTAGCATCTATCTTCAATGGTCAGATTACCGATATCAATATCACAAACTTTGGTAGCGGGTATTCTGCAGCAGAACCTCCAACTATTTTCATTCAAAATCCTCCAACTGCTAAAGCGTCGGTTACTATTGGTCTTAATGAAGTAACTGGATATAGACTTAATAAGTCTGGTAGTGGATATTCTAAGTCTCAGTTTTTGAATTGTGCTAGAGCGGCAAGTGGTATTGTCAAATATACTGAAGATGGTAATGCGGTGTTCTCTAATAACACCATGGCAATGCCAGCAGAAGTTGATACTGAAATTAAGTGTCTTGACTCTCTGTTTATAAAAAGATTACTTGATAAGTATACTGAGCAATTCCTACCTGATGTTCCTGAACTTGATTACAAATCTATTGATGTAAGAACAGCAATTAAGACCGTTAGAGACTTCTATCAGTCCAAGGGTACTTCTTTTAGTATTTCATATCTATTCAAACTTCTTTATGGTGAGAACATTAGTGTTTCTTATCCTAAAGACCAAATTATTAAACCATCTGCGTCTACATGGTCTATTGATACTGTTCTGCGTGCAACTCTGGTCAGTGGAGATGCTAGAAATATTAGGGATGGTGTGCTAACTCAAGATCCTGATATTGCAGATCCAAATATTCAGGCAGCACAAGCTCTTGTCGAAAATTATATCGCAATCAATACTTCTACATTCACCATTTATGAATTAGTTCTTTCTGAAGAAACTATTAGCGGTACGTTTACTGTTCCTTATAAGACCAAACTTGCTGAACCTCTTTCAGCAGAGGATACTATTATTACAGTTGACTCTACTGTTGGTTGGCCAGAAAGAAACGGACAATTCCAAATTGGTAATTCCGAAATCATTCAATACAAAGAAAAGTCTTTGAACCAGTTTATTGAATGTACTCGTGGTGAAGATAATACTGTTGCTCAGGTTTGGGACGCTGCTACTGAAGTTACATCTAATTTCAGAGTATTCATCAACAAAGGAACTGCAACCGAAGTCGAGTTAAGTGTCCTTGGTATTGTTGATGCTGAACAGACAACCCTAACTGATACTGGTTCTTATTATCTGCCTGGTGATAAACTCAGTATTTCTAAGCTGGGTGGCACATCTACCAGTCCTGAACTGACTACTTGGTTGTACAATGTTAAAAAATTAATTCAAGTTGAGTCAATCTCATTCAATAACAATATTGCAACTGTTACTTGTTCAAATCCACATGGTGTTTTGGTTGGAGATCAGGTTACAATTTATGGTGCAAACCCAATCATTTACAATGGAACTTTCTTAGTCACATCTAGGGATTCGGAAAATGTATTTCAATATCAGTTACCTCAACCTGCTGTAATTGCTCCTCAGGGCAATATCCTAGTTTCTGTTGACCTTAATAAAGGTAAGTCTGACAATAGTGCTGTTTTGAATGCTGTTGGTCCTTATACCACCAACGTCCAGAATACTTTCTTCAATGACAATTATGTCTATGTTGCATCTACAGGTATTCCTAATTATAAGATTGGACCTTTCCCAGGATCTGCACTTCTTCCTGGAAACCAGAGAAAACTGAATCGTTTTCCTAGAGTTTCCTCTACAATTTCTACTAAAAATGTAATTACTCCTGGACCCATTGGAACCTGGATTAATGGTGTTTCAATTTGGTCTTACAAGTCCAATGTTTCTAAAACTTTTGGTGCTTTAACTAGCATCAGTATCAATAATGCAGGTAAAGGATATGATGCTGCCTTCCCACCTTCTGTTACTGTTGTAGGTGGCGGCGGTGCAGGTGCATTGGCATCTGTACAAGTTAATGGTTCTATTGATTCCATTGATGTTACTGCTGGTGGATCTGGGTATACTGACTCTCCCCTGGTTTCTATTGTTGGTGGTGGAGGTTCTGGCGCTAGTGCAACTGCGATTATCACCAAAGGTGTTGTATCTAGAGTTCTCATCAATGATGGTGGTACTGGATATACCTCTCAACCAACTATCACAATTGTTGGTGGTGGTGGACAGGGTGCAACAGCAACTGCTGCAGTTCGAGGACCAATCGCTTCAGTTAGTGTAGATGCTGGTGGTAATTCTTACACTTCTGTTCCTGAAATTCAGATTACCTCTGGTTCTGGTGCTGTTGCTCAACCCATTGTAAGTAATGGTAGAATTATTTCTGTTGCTATTATCAATGGTGGTAGTGGATACACTACTGCACCTGAAGTACAAATTCAAGGTGAAGGTTTCGGTGCTATCGCTAGAGCGACCATCGATGTTGATGGTGAGAATGCTGGAAGAGTTACTGGAATTGAAATCATAAACAGAGGTATTGGATATGTTCAGGGAACAACTCTGATCAATTTAACCTCAGTTGGTCAAGATGCTCAGTTTACTGCAAATATATTCCAATGGACTTATAATCTTCAGTCTACATCAACTTTTGACGCTGCCAAAGGTGGAGTATTTGAAGGATTTAACAATCAATATGGTGGTGAGTATGCTCACGTATCCAACCCTCAGAGATTGAGGTATGTTCTGGGTGATAATATGACCCAGACTTCTGCTGGTGCATTGGAAGAAGAGGATGAGTCTTTAGAGCACTCTCCTATCATTGGTTGGGCATTTGATGGTAATCCAATTTATGGTCCTTATGCATATGAAGACCCCACAGATCAATCTTCTACAATCAGAAGACTTCTTACTTCTTACAGACTGAAACCAACACTCATTTATGATGAGAATACAAATATCAGTCCTGTTAGAGATGATGGACCTGCTCTCAGCACAGATGCAGCAGGAACATTTGTTGAAGACTATGAATATGTTTTCAACTTAGGTGATCTTGACCAATACAATGGTCGTTTCTGTAAGACACCCGAATTTCCCGAGGGTAGATACGTTTATTTTGTTACCATTGATGCTACCGCAGAAGGTAACCCAGTATTCCCTTATGTTTTGGGTCCAAGTTTCAACTCTATTGTTGATAAATGGAATCTGAATGCTGATGCTGTTCAGCAAAATATTCCTACTGGTGTTGTAAGATATCGCGATCCATATGAGAATGTTGATATTGATGTTGAAAGAATTCCTAATGCTTCCACAAATGGTTTGACCTTGGAAGATGGCGATCTTCTCTTATTTGAGGTTGAGGATGAGAATAGAGATGGTGTAATTAGTCAGGATGAAACTGATGATCCTGATCAGATTCTTGAAGAGTCTCCATTACAATTATTTGATTATTTCCCCAAAGTTAGAGAAGACTCTAAGGTTGATATTGAAGTTGAGACAATCACTAAATTTGAAGATGCTTCTGTTACTGGATTTGCTATTGAAAACCCAGGTTCAAGTTATCAGGTTGATGATAGACTCGTCTTTGATAATGAAGGCACAGATGGTTTAGGTGTTTCTGCACGAGTTTCTAGAATTAAAGGTGAAACTATTGATGCATATAGTTTTGAGAATCTTAGTGGTGTGAGCTATGGCAAAATTACTACTGATGTTCCTCATAATCTCGTAGTTGGCGATAGAATTTTCGTTGATTATGAACCTATTATGGCAAATACTAATAAAGAGTATGTTGTCAGACAATATAAAGGTATTGAAGAAATTGTAATCAATCAAACTGGTTCTGGATATAACACTGATATTCCTCCTTCGATTCTTATCGATGGTGATGGAAATTCTGCACAACTTGAAGCAGTTGTAACTGCAGTTGGTTCTATTGATAAAGTTAACATTATCAATTCTGGTAATGGTTACACAAAGAATCCTCGTATCATTCTTTCCCATCCTCAGGTATTCAAGAAGACTGATTATTTTGTAGGTTTACTTGAAAATGATGATTACACAAAAATCAATGATATTTTTGTAACTGAAGATAAAAAATCTTATATCTGTGGCACTACTAAAAATGCTGCAGGTGATACTAATATTGCATTTATCGCTAAATTCTCTGCTAATGGCACAATTGAGTGGCAAAAGACTATTGTAAACTCTAGTGGTCTTGATTATACCGATTATGTAAAACTCTATGTCGATGGTAATGAAATTTGGGTTGCTGGACAAACCAAACCCAACGATAGTGTTGTTGATGCTTACAATCCAGATATTATGCTGGTTAAGTACACTGAAGCAGCAAATGGTCTTAGTGCAACACTGACATGGCAGAAAGCATATGCTGGTATCTCTGGTAATACTCGTGCAGATCACATTACAGCGTTAGAGAAGTATTCTGACACCAGATTCCTCATTGGTGGATTTACAAATACAAACTCTGGTAATCCTTACGACGCATTTATTGCATCTATTGACACTAGTGGTAACTTTGCAATTAAGAGAAAACTTTCCTCTGCAAATGCATCAGAAAAACTGACTGCGATGAAGGTAGTCGGCACTGATATCTATTTTGTTCTTGAAACAGCAGATACCGCATCTTCGACTAATGTAAATCTTGCTTTTGGTAAGGCACAACTGGGAACTAGTGCAATTGTAACTTCTTATATTAAGCAAGTTGTTAATAGTGTATATTCTTTTGGTAATACAAGTCTCTCATTCGATGAATATAACGAATTCTATGTCGCTGGTGATTTAACTCTGAAGAGTAATGGTACAACTAGAGATAGTTTCTGGGTTGGTAAGTTTGATGTTGATGGCGCTATTCTTTGGAACAAGAGATACGTTACTGGAAGCACAATTGATCTTGCTCCTGTTTCTAGTATTGACATCTTCAATGATTTCAATATTGCATTTACAAAAACTGACGATACAACAGGTCAAAAGATTATTGAGAACGTAAAGATCAAATATGATGGTTCGTTTATCAATAGAACTAGCACCGACTTTAATGTCAATAATATTGAAGGTGTTTCGGTTCATGGTATGACAACCGATAACTCTGGTGATGTTTACCTGACTGGTCAAACTTCTTGGAACAGAAATGAGTTTATCTTCACCTTTAATGATAATACTGCAACGGATATCACCAATCATTATACTGCAACAGTTCTGATTGGAAGTTATGGTGAAGAATCATTAGATATTGAAGATAATGTTGCAAAGATCAAAGCAGATGATGCTCTCACTGGTAGAATTCGTGCTGTAGATAATATTGATGATAGTTATGGTGAGATCGTAACTACAGATACAATTAATAACGGAGTTATTGGTAAGGTTCTGACAATTGATACTATTGATAATGGTACACTTGGTGATATCGTAACTACGGACACAATTAATCAGGGTGTCATTGGTAAGGTTCTTGCCGTTACTGGTGGAACCACTGATGCAAACCGAGTTGCTGGTTCTTATAATATTGGTGCAAGCGATTATTCAACTAATGCATCTGGTAGTGGTGCAACCTTTACAATTGGCGTCGATGTCAATGGTGCAATCACTGGTATCACTATTACCTCTCCTGGTTCTGGATTTGCTGTTAGTGAACAGATTACAGTTCCTGATACTAATCTTGGTAATGGTGGTGCCGCAGATCTGACGTTTGACGTTTCAGATATTACAGATCAAAGAGCAGCAGGCACATATACAATCGGTGCATCCGATTATTCTGTTTCACCTACTGGAGGAACTGGTGCAACGTTCTCGGTCGTTGTTGATGGTTCTGGTAATGCTGCTATTACAGTAACTGATGGTGGATCTGGTTATTCTATCGATGATACTATTAGCATCTCTGACTCTAATCTTGGTAGTGCTGGTGCTGAAACTTTAACCTTTGATGTTGCTTCTGTTACAACTCAGAGAACTGCTGGTACATATACAATTGGTTCATCTGATTATTCTACCGATGGTAGCGGTACAGGTGCTACTTTCTCTGTTGTTGTAGATGGTTCTGGTAATTGTGCAGTCACAATTACTGGTCCTGGTTCTGCATATGTCGTAGATGAGACATTCAGTATTCCAGATTCCAATCTCGGTGGTGGCGGTGCATCTCCATTGACCTTCGATGTTGCAACTAGAACAAATCAACGTACTGCTGGTACATATACAATTGGTGCTTCTGATTATAGTACTGATGGTAGTGGTACTGGAGCAACCTTCTCGGTTGTTGTTGATGGCAGCGGAAATGGTACTGTAACTGTTACGGGCATTGGTTCGGGATATGCTGTAGACGAAACAATCACAATTCCCGATTCTAATCTTGGAAGCGGTGGTGCAGAAGCATTCCAGTTCGATGTTGCTAGTGTCAGTCTTGCAAGAGCAGCAGGAACATATTCAATCGACTCCACTAAGTACACTACAAATAGTGTATCTGGTGCTAATGCATCTTTTGAAATTACAGTTGCTTCTGATGGTGGTACTACTATTGATATTATCAATCCTGGTACTAACTATCTTGTAAATGAGACGTTTACCATCACTGATGCAAATCTTGGTTCAAGTGGTGCTGATAATCTAACTTTTGATGTTGCAACTATTGGTAATGCGGGAGATTGGGCAAATGCTGCACTTAAGATTCCTGGAACTGCATTAGGAACCAAACTTGATGACGACTGGACTCTTGAGTTCATGATGTACAAGTATTATGCAGGAAATGGTAGTTATAGTCAGACTGAGCATACTTTGGTTGCTATTGGCGATGCTACAGATGCTACAGGTGGTTTCTGGTTGTACTATGATATTGCAACTGGTAAGTTAGAACTGATTGTTACTAATAATACAACCACTATCAATGCTGCAACCACTCCATTGCAGTCTGGATTGTCTAATATGTTTGCTGACAATTCCTGGCAATTTATTGGTGTCAAGAAGACTGGTAACACCTTCGCTGTCTATGTAAATGGCAATGTTGTGTTCTCTGGTTCTGTTACCAATAACACTCTGGCAAATAAAGATCTTCATATTGGTAATATTCCTGGAAGAAATGGAACCACTGGAACGTTCCGTTCTAATGAGCAGGGTCAGTTCTACGTTGATAATATTCGTCTTAAGAACAGATCACTTACACCAACAGTTCCTTCTGATGTTACTGCATACCCTGCAAGTGGTCAGTTTGCTGAAAATTATACTTGGACCGACACAGCATGGTTTGCAACAAATCTGAATCAGTATGATTATATCGATTACGAAGGATTTAGTCTGAAAGTTGATAAGGATGCCGCGGCCCCTAGACTGGGTACAACTTCCGAACAAACGAATACCAAAATTGGATTTGTTCGTACAGCAGGCACTCTCGCATCATTTGATCTTACTAATACTATCAGTGATTATACTTTGGGTGCTACAGGTTTACAAACTTTGGACTATGATGATGTTACAACAACATTATCACAGGATACTGAGACACTGACACAATCTGCCGATCTTTGGGGTTCTAGAACTGCTACAGTTCCTTCTCCTGGATCTCAGAAACTTAAGGTTACTGCAGTTGTAAAGGATAGGTATTACTTCAAACCTACTAACACTCTTAAGATCGATAACGTTCAAAAGTTGACTTTGAACCAAGAGTTCAATGTTATTGATAACTCGAAGGTTGTTCTTTACAATACTGCCAATGATGCTTTCATTAATTCTGGTTACGTTGTAAGATCTGATGCAAATAATATTTACGTTGCAATCAACAACAATTCCTGGACGAATGATCTTAATACTGGTTATTTGAGATTTGAACAATTCTCTGAGCAATCTACATATGGAATTGTTGGACCTGTAGTAAATGTTGTCAATGAAATCAAAAATTACACTTTTGCTCAAGTAGGATTCTCCCCTAGCGTTGGTACATTTACAATTGACTTGTCTCAGTTTGATGCTCCCGATTCTGGCGGCACAAATAATCTGGATGATTTTGCATTATTCAAAGATTACAGCACTGATGACTACACTATTAGAATTGATGAAATTAGTGGATCATCTAATTTTGCAGTTGGTTCTGTTATCACTCTTTCTAGTGGTGATATTAGTTTTAACTCTGATAAAGACATTGCAACTATTACAAACCTGACTGGTGTATCTAAGATCACCATTGTTGCTAATTTGACTAGAATTCTTCAAGCAACTGCAGTTGCTAACACCGATGAAGTCTATGTTGTTACAGGTTCTAAGCATTATCTCAGTAAAGGTGAGAACGTCTTTATTGATGGTAACGTTACTACTGGAACTTCTGAATATAATGGATCTTTCAAGACTGAGAGTATTGTAAGTCCTATTGAATTTACTTATAAATTACCTGCGGTTGCAACCACTTCTCCTGCAGCAAATGGTGCTGGAAATGTTGATGTTTTCGTCAAGTCTCCTACACTCAAAATGTATTATGGACACAATTACATCTTTGATGTAAGTCACTCCACAATGCTTAATTCTAATCTGTCTTTCTCTAAAGATAATCTGTATAAACTGGAGTATTCTTTCAACTCAATTCAACGTGTTGGCACTCCTGGTGCTCCTGGTGCAAATGCCAAATCTACAGTTTCATTGAAGGTTGATAAAGGTATTGTTACTAATATTTCTTACTATTTTGATCCATCTAGAACTGGTGACGATTCTCCTGTTGTTGTTGGAAGTTATCTAGACGTTGTAGATTCTCCATATAAGGGTATCTTTGATATCACCTCTATTGAGGGTGCTACAATTACGACTGGTGCAGATATCTTTAAATTCCTCTTGGTAAATGAACCAGAAGGTATTGGTGAAACAAGCACTGCATCTTATGCTACAAGTTCTAAGAAGGCAGTTGGTGCTATTAATAGTGTTAGAATTGTAAACTCTGGTGGTTTCTATACTAGACTTCCTGTTGTTACTGGTATTGTTTCTAGTAGAAATATTGAAAGAGTTCAAATTAATGATCCTGGTACAGAATATGCTGTAGGAACATATAATAGTGTACCTATTGCGGGCGATGGTGAAGGTGGTTTTGTTCAAATCACAGTTGCTGATGGTCAAGACTCTGAAGGTAATACAATCTCAGGTCAGATTCAGGCAGTATCTGTTACCTCTCCTGGTACTGGATATACGACTGCTAGTATTGATATTGAAGCAATTGAAGGTATTCTTGGACCTGGTGCAACAGGTTCTGGTGCAGATCTAGATGTTGTTATTCCTCCTTTCGGAACTGGCGCTTCTATCTTCACTAAAGGCGATAGTGTTGGTAAAATTAAGAGACTTAAGAACAACAACTTTGGTTATGATTATCCTCATGACTACACTTTACGTCCTGAGATTACATTCCCAATCAATGCTCAACTTAACTCCACTAGTATTCTTGAGAGTATTACAGTAACTGATCCTGGTTCTGGATATACTCAGGCACCTGCAGTTGTTATTACAGGTGGCGGTGGATCTGGTGCTATTGCAGAGGCAATAGTTGAAAATGGAAGACTTAGTGATATTCTTGTAAAAGACTCTGGTTCTGGTTATTCTTCTGAACCCACGATCGAATTGAAGTCTTCTTTCAATTATGTTATCAACCTTGATTTGGGTCTCCTGCAGTTTGCTTTCCCACATGGTATTGCGAATGGATCTGCTGTTACATTGAATGTTGTAGATACTGGTGATGGTGCTGAGTATCCTCTGTCTGCTGGAGCACTTGGTAGATTGAATGGATCAACCACTTATTATGCAATTGCAGGTGCAGCAAATTCACTTGAAGATGATCAATTAAAACTTGCAATTAGTTCTGCTAATGCTGAATTGGGTGATGCAATCAGTTTTGTTAATGCTGGCACTGGTCGTCAGCAAGTTCTGACCACTGCTTTTGGTGGTGTTGCAAAGGCAAATGTTATTACTTCTACTTTCTTAGAAGGTGAATTGGTTTATCAGGGTAGCAGCATTGAGAACGCTACGGCGACTGGTTATATCTCCACTAACAATGGTTGGCAGGTTGGACCTAGAATTGTTAAGATTGTCGATTACAATGGAGAATTCTTAGTTGGTCAGTCAATCACAGGTGTTATTTCTAAGTCTTCTGGTGTTATCGCTGATCTGAAGATTGCTAAAGGTGTTCTTGATATTGGTTCTATTACTAAGACCACTGGTCAATTTACTGATGACGTTGGTAAACCATCCGAAATTGTTCAGAAGATCCAAGACTCTTATTATTATCAAGACTTCTCTTATGCTGTTCGTTCTGCAGTTTCTATCAATGAGTGGAAAGATATTCTTATCAAGAACGTTCACCCTGCATCCTTTAAGGTCTTTGGTGAACTGAGTATTGATGATTATGGATTCATTCCTAACAAGGAAACAAGTTTCCAAATCACCAAGTCTGTTGAACTTGCACAAGAAGCGATTGTTCCCAATATTCAGAACTTTGCTCTTGTAGAACCTGTATATTCTGAGTTTAATAATACTGAAGTTCTGTTCCGTCAGAAACGATTGACATCTTCGGAGAACATTCTGACTTCCACAGTTCAAACTCTTGATGATATTTCTAACCTCTTTGATGGTGTTGAGACCGCGTTCCCACTGACAGTTAATCAACAATCTGTAATCACTAACGAAAATCAGTTGATGATTATCTTGAATGGTGTTGTTCAAACACCTGGAACGGCATTTAATGTTATTGATAACCTGTTAGTATTTGCAGAACCTCCTCAACCTCCCGCGAGTGTTCGTTACGTCACAATTACATTTAATCCAAAGTCTTTGACAGACCTTGAATTTAACAATATTAGTGGCATCTTCCCCAATATTGGTAATGTTCTGGTTGGTTCTACAACTAGTGCTAGATTTACAGTAACTCAGGTTGAAGGTAATACTATCAGAGGTTTCTACAGCGATCTTGGTAGCAACAATGATGGATTTACTTCTCAAGAATTTATAACTGGAAATACTACAGGATTTAATGCTAACTTTGCCTCCTCTAGCGCAGTTGAAAGTATTGGTTTGTTTATCTTCGGTGAAACAGTAAGAAACTTTGATAATGATCAGGCAAAGGTTGAGCAAGTTAACTTGGAGAGGGGTCAAGAGACTCCTATTGCTCAACTTAGATTTGGTGTTGGACTTAGCACGACTACATTTGAAGTTGTTGCTAGAAAAACTGATCCTACTGATGCTGATGCACCTGTTGCGTCTGGTCAATTTGTAGTTGGTAAGAAATATCAGATGGGTCCTGAGTTATATGAAATTGTTTCTGTAACTCAAGGCACCGAAGCAACCACTCTTGAGGTCATCAGAGGTGTCAACAACACCACTGCACAGAGTCATCTTGAAGATACTCCTATCTACAAGACTGAAATCTCTGTCACCAATACAATGACTTTGAGTAAGACCATTGGTACTTATCAGTCCACACCTGGTCTTTACAGCATTCAAGATGGTGACACAATCATCGGTCTGCAATCTGGAGTTGTTGTTGAAGTTGTAACTTCTCAGTCTTATGAAGATCCTATCACTGAAACTGATTCTGGATCGTTTGAGATTTCTGAAGGTTCTAACTTCTTTGGTCTGTTGTTCAACAGAATTGCATCTGTAACATATCCAAATGTCATTCTTGACGATATTGCAACCTCTCAAGTAAGTGTTGTAGATTTCGATGACAATGTAACATCATATGATACTAAGTTCCCATCGACAGAACCTATTAGCAATAATATTATCAAGTATGACAATGCTTCTGGAGCATTCCAAGATAATGAGTTTATCCGTAACTACAAATTTGAATATGGTAATAATGTCGGAGATTTCCAAGTTTCTGAACCAGCATTTGCTAGAAAACTTACGTTTAGAAATCTTAGAGGTGAGGGTCTCTTCAAGCAGGGTCAGGTAATTAGATCTGATGATACAAAGGCAGAAGTTATTGGTTATGCTCCTGCTGACAAGACAATCTATCTGGGTAAAGTTGGTAGATCTAAGGGTTCAGGCGAAGATTATCATCATCTGACTTTTAATGGAAATGCACAACTTGACGTTGATCAGAAGAAATTTAACAACGCATCACTTCTTTTAGATGGTACTGGAGATTACATTTCCATTCCTACATCTACTGAGTTTGGATTTGGTACTACTGATTTCACAATCGAATGTTACATCAGACCTGCCAATGTCTCTGGTGCAAAAGCAATCATTGATTTCAGAACTACAGGTACTGAGGTTTCTCCTTATCTGTATCTCGATGGTACAAATCTGAAGTATTTTGTAAACAACTTGGTTGTTTGGAGCGGTAATACTACCCTTGCTGCAAATACTTGGTATCATATTGCACTTGTCAGATCTTCTGGAACCACTAAAGTGTATGTAAATGGTGCTTTGGATGGTGCAAGCAATTATGTTGATACTAACAACTATGGTTCTACAAAACCAGTTAGAATTGGTGGTACTATTGCAAATGGCGACTATTTCAACGGACACATTGATGAACTGAGAATTTCTACAAATGCACGTTACACCGATGCATTTACTCCTCAACAGGGTATCTTCCAAGGTGACGCTAATGCAGTTCTGCTTGTTCACTTTGATGGTGCTGATGCAGCAACATATGTTGAAGATTGGTCTGGTACTGAGTCCTTCACTGCAGGTGAGTTCTTCAATAACGATGCAATTCGCTCAACATCTCTGACTAGAAATTCTTTAGTTCAGGTTACTCAGCGTTACTACGATGCTGCTGATTTGATCAGAAGAAACAAAGATTACATCGCTAATGAAGCGGTTTATCTGATGAAAGAGAAGTTCCCATACTTCACAGTTCCTGGTGGTGAAATTAATTGTGAAGATGATATTCGCGATATTCTCGATTCGATCATTTCTGACCTTGAGAATGGCAGCAATAGTCATATTTGGGATTCTTCTTCTCTATACGTTAATAGATCAGTCAATCCAATCACACTGAATCATGTTGAGAGTGAAATTACAGAAACAGTTTGGGTATATGACAAAGTAAAAGAAATTATTGAATATATTATCACCAATGATATTTGGGATACTCAAGGTGATCATGGTCTGGAACAGGTGACTGATGCAACCATCACCGATTCTTCTTACACCACATTAACTAGCATTACGCCAACTGGTGCGACTTATGATCCTGTTACGGGTGCTATGGTTCTAACTAAGTCTTCTCATGGTTTAGTTGGTCCTACAACTCATACCCCAACAGGTGCAACTTATAATGCTGCAACAGGAGTTATGACTATTACACTTAATAGTCATGGATTCGCTAATGGAGATAAAATTCAAATCGCCAACAATGGTTTGACATTCTCTTGTACGATGGGCGGCGGTTCTAATAAGACATATCCTAGAAGAAACGATCCTGGTTCTTTGGGTTGGTTGAAGATCTCTAACGTCACCACAAATACATTTGATATTAATATTGGTACTACTTTAGATGACTACTACACAGTTACTGCTGCAACTTATAATCCCAACACCAATAGAACAGTACTGACAATTGGTGATCATGAACTCAGACCTGGAACATCTATCAGACTTCAAAATCAGTCTCTGACATGGACCTGTGCAACTGATAATAATCAAACTGAGCACTCATATCCTCGTTCTGGTGATGGTAACTACGAGACAGCGATTGAAATTTTAAATAATGGTTCTAGTCACGACGTAAGCACTGCAACGTACAACGCTGCAACAGGTGTTCTCGTTCTTACCGCTCTGAAAGGTACTATCAGTAACTCTGCGGTTACTACAATCGGTACTGGGTATGCTACAGCGACCAACGTTGCGCTGAGTGGTGGTACTGGTAGCGGTGCAGTCATCAGCATCACTTCAGTTGGTGGAGGAGTTGGTGACATTGTTGATTATACAGTTACTAATGCGGGCACAGGATACTCTAAGAATGATGTTCTGACAGTACCTGGTGGCAATGGTGACGCTAGAATTACAATCAGTCAGATCGCTCATGGTTGGTCTGTTGGTGATAAGATTCGCGTTGAAGATAATGCACTTACATTCACATGTGATCAAGATAATAACTACACCAATCACACATATCCAAGAAGCACTGATCCTTTCAGTGGCAGATGGTTGAGAATTAGTGCAGTCACTCCTGACACATATACAGTTAACGTTGGTCCTGGTGGCACTGCAGTAAACTCTATTCATACCTTTGTTAGTGCTGCTGCGAATGCAGTTACCTACAGAGATGGAACTATCACTATTGCGATGCCAAGTTCTTCAAACACATCTGTTCATACATTCGTTCGTGATGAGTTAATTGGTGGTAATGGTGCGGTTCGTGCTGGTGGAAATTATGCTCACACATTCGTCTCTGCAGTTACAGATTCGCTTATTAAGCAAGGTGATGCAGTCACTATCGCAGATGAATCAATTAGATTCACCTGCACCAGCGATGGTAACGATAGAGAACTTGCACATCCTAGAACTTCTGATACTCGTGCTTCTAGAAGTGTTCTTCCTATTACCGCTCACACAACAAATACGTTCACAGTTAACGTAGGTGCTTCTCCTGCTGGTCTGCAGTTTGCACACACATTCGCAAGTGTTGATACTGACGCAATTACAGTTGTTGACTACTCCACTGCAGATTGTGCTGACGTTTATGGCACTACAAGTACACTTCTTGATATCCTCACCGATACTCTGGAAAATGCAAATCTTGCTTCTCCTGTAGATCACCTCGCAACGGTCACTAGATCTGAACCTACTTATGAATTTGCTGGCGGTACAATTGATGCATATCTTGAAATACCTTTCTCTGTTTCATATTCTGATCAAGCAAATGACATCATCTATACGAATCTGATTGATACTACCGATAAGTATAGATTCAGAGATGCTGCTAATTTGCTTCGTCTGAACACCACTGCAATTATTGATAAAACCTCTTTTGATCTCCTGCAGAGATATCCTGATCTTGCTTCTAGTATGCCTAGAAATGCAGATGGTAGTGGTGCAGGTACAGAAAGATGTAAGACTGACCTTTCATTAATTATTGCTGACCTCATTCAGGATATTGAGTTTGGTGGAAACTACAATACAATTCGTGCCGCTAAGACTTATCTTGGCAGTAATAATGAACTGATTCATATTCAAAATCAACTTCAATTCTCCATCTATGCACATAGTCGCCTCTCTCATTATATGAAGCAAGCGATTACTGGAGATTTGACTACTGATAATACAGATGCAATTATTACTGGTGATTGGGGTATTACTAACGATGGAACTTCTACTAGTTTCACGCCAACCAATCTTACTTATGATGCTGCAACTGGTGTCTCGGTGATAACCATCGGAACACACTCACTGAAGGTTGGTTCTTATATAACCATTGCTGACAATTCAATCACAATGACGTGTGCGATGGATAATAATGCAACTCAGCACACATATCCTCGTGCGGGCGATTCTTCACAGGGAGATCTTCGTATTGATGCTGTAACTGATACAACAATTACAGTCAATCTTGGTGCATCTGGTCCCAACCAATACTTCACTGCTCAAACTGGCACTACCTATGATGCATCAAATGGTACACTTGTATTGAACATTGGTGATCATAACCTGAGAGTTGGTATGGGTGTTGTCATTGCTGATAACTCACTTACATTCACATGCGATCAAGATAACCATGGATCACCTCATACCTATCCTCGCTCTACTGACCCTGCTTCTGGTACATCTCGTACTATCACTGCAGTTACTAACACTACAATTACAGTTAACGTAGGTGCTGGTGGAAGTGCTTCTGGATCCGCTCACTTGTTTGTAAGTGGTACTGCAAACTCTATCTCTCATCTTCCTCAGGTCACTCAAACCTTTGTAAGTGCAACAGCAAATGCGATCAGTACATCTACAAATTGTGCTGATGTTAAAGGTGCTATCGATACTCTAATTTCGATTCTGAATGATGCTCTCGCACCTACTCCCGAAGACTTTGCAATCTGTGCAGATCGTGTATTCTTCAACAGAGATTACATCGCTGAGGAAATTACTGGTCTCACTACAGCAGAGTTTACATATCAACTTAATGGTGTAAACTTCAATGCATTTGTATATCCTGGTTCTGATGGATTGACCAAGTGTCAAAGAGATATCAAACTTATCCTCAGAGCAATTAATTCTGACTTACAGACTGGTGGTAACAACACTACGCTTGATGCAGCAAGATTGTATCTGGATGCTAATAATCACCTCAATCATATTGAAGAAGAACTCTTAGCAACTCTCTTTGCTTTTGAGCAAATCAAGGTCATTGGTGAATTTGCTATCAAGAATAATCTTCTTGCTCAAGGTTCTGCTGCAGAAGATCTTAAGTATGTTGCACAACATACTGCACAAACTCCTGTTGTTGATAGTGAGTATGCACCTAATGAAAATGAGGTTGTATATCGTTTCCGTGAATTAGTTGATATTGTTGTTAATCTTCTCGCACCTGCTGGTCAGTCTGCAAGATCTGCAGGTAAGAATATTCTGTACAACCAGAACTACTATGAAAACGAACTCGAAAGTATTGTCAACTCTCAGTTTGGATCTGGTTCTTGGACTTATGATTCATTTGTTGATGAAATTACCACGAATGTTGTTCATGATCTGATTACTACAGATACTACAGATAAGCAGACTGCAACTAAGGTTGTAGTAACAGGTGCTTCTGATGACTTCACAATTGGTGAATTGGTTATTGGTGGAACTGGTAATGGATACTACAAAGTCCTTGAGTGGGATGAAGATGGTGGTATCCTGTATCTTGGACCTAAACTGGGTGGAACTGCATTCACTTCATCTGAAGTTTTGACTGGTCGTCAGTCTAATGCTACAGCAACCACTTCTAGCACAGGCACTACCTTCGATTGGTATAATAATCCTGGTAATGTTGCTACAAGAGATACTGCAGAAACAATTACTTCATTGATTGCAGGTGAAGTTCCTGGTACAAACCTTTGGACAACTCCCGAGAGTTTCCTCGGTAACTGGGATAACCTCAATACTAGTGTTACTGTAGATCAGGTAGTAGGACCTGATGGAAGTCTGACTGCTGATTTGATTAATGATAATACGACTAATGGCGCACATTATAGAACTAGAGTTTATAATCTGACCTCCTTTGAAACGTTTGACGCTACAGGCACCACATTCGATGCTACCGATGAGTCCTTCGATACTGGTTCTGCTACTGCCTTACAGAAGTTCACTGCTTCTATGTTTGTTAAGGAAAATGATCTTAGCAGAGTCAAGTTTGAATTCCTGTTAGATGCTGGAACTGGTGCTGGTCAACAAAACGCATTCTTTACGTTCAGAGCTGACACAGGCGTCAGAGGAAGTGTCTTCCAACCTGGTGGTGCTATTAGAATTGAACAAGAGGGTGTTAAGGCAATCGGAAATATTTCCGTAACAACCACTTCAGCAATGACTGGTACATATACTGGTGTAACTTCTACTGGTGGTGCCGTTGGTACTGGTGCAACGTTCGATATTACAATCGATCATGATCTTGCACCTAACACAGCAACAATCACCATCAATAACGATGGTATTAATTATGACATTGGTGATACACTCACAATTGCTGCTGCAGACATCAATGGTGCTAATTCATCAAATGATCTTACTTTTGATGTAACTGATATCTTTGCTGCAGGTGCTGGTGTAATTCCTTATGGTGATGGTTGGTTCCGACTTTACATCACTGGTGAGTTTGGTTTCGGTTTCTCAACCGTAGCACAGAGAATCTACATTCTGAATGATAATGGACAAGAAAGTTATGCAGGTACTGGTCAAGGTGTTTATGCCTGGGGTGCAAAACTCAATAAAGGTGAACTTGATCCTTATGTTTCTGTTTCTGGTGAAACCTTCTTCTCTAACACTGAGTACAATATCAAGCAATTGATTCTTAACTCTATGATTGGTTGGATGTCCGAGTCCCTTGATAATACTCTCACATCTCCTTCACCTGAATCTACAACTTATACATTCTATGATTCTACTGCTGCAGCAAATTATAATGCTGAATCTATCAGAAGAACAATTAGATATCTTCTTGAAATTGTAAAAACACAACTGGGTAATACCAATTATGTTACTACCATTTCAGACAATAGTGGAATCACAATTCCTACGTACACATATGGTGCGCGTTCGATTCCTACAGGTATGATTGGTGGACTTGAAGCTACCGAATACTTCTATGGTTCTTACACTGGAAGTTACGCTGAACTGAAGACTAAGACTCTGAACGAAGGTTTTATTGTTAAAGTCTTCAAGAGATTCAGAATTGATGGTGACATCACCGATGGTCCATACACAATGAATGAAGTTGTTCAAAAGCAAGGTGATTCATCAATTACGGGTGTTGTCTATGGATTCCATGAGGATGAAAATTACAAGTATCTCGATGTTGCTGTAACAGCGGGTACGTGGGCGATCACTGATGTTATTGAAGGTCAAACTAATACCACTACAGCACAACTTAGTGCAATTGAAGATAGACTTCACGTCATTGATCTTCGTGGTACATTTGTGAATGATATCCCATTCAAGGGATACACTAGTGGTCAAACTGCAACTCCTAGTGCTGATCTTCTTAATAACAATGCATCGGTTCTCGCGAACACTGGCGGTAGATTAACAGTTGATACTGAAGGTCTTACGGGCACGTTTGAAACCACTGCAGTTGTATATCCCAGCACATCCAGAGAGTATTTGGATCTTCAAAGTTATGCTGGTCTGGAACTCAATGTTGGTGATCGTATCGGTTCTGATGGACACCAAAGATTGCAGATTTCGATCATCACTGCAAATGGAATCACATATAATAACTTCACAGAAGGCAACAGAATTTATAAAGTTGTTGCAAACGGCAAAGTTGCTAACGTCTTTGGTCTCATCACAGGTGTAGATCTCGCAAATAACTTCATTTACGTGAAGATGATTCAGGGAACACTCGCTCTTGGTGATTCTGTCGGTGACTATGGTGCTATTGAAGGTGACTTCCCAGTTGGTTATGCAACAATCTCTACGATTGTTACTAACGCGGGTGCTGCCACTGGATTGGTTCAGAACGTTCAGACAATTGGTGCTATCAAGAGAATATATCTCTCCGATATTCGCGGAACCTTCTCTGAAAGAGATGCGATTATTGGACCTAATGGACATAAGTCTATTATTCTTGATCGTGATATTCTCAAGGCAAGAGTTAAGAGATTCTTCAAAGGATTTGATGGTGTAACGACAAACTTCAAACTCAGTACGGGTAATGGTACTCAATATCTTCCCGATCCTGAGGGTCATCTGCTCATCTTCATCAATGGTATCTTGCAACCTCCTGGTGCTACTAATGCATTTACTGCATTCTCTGATCAAATTCAGTTCACTGAAGCACCAGAACCAGGAGCATCGTTCACTGGATTCTATGTTGGTAAACTGAGACAACTTGACGATATCTCGTTTGAGTTTGACTCTTTACGTCAGTCATTCAACCTTAAGCGTAATGATGTGTTCTACTCGCTTACGCTCACGGATGGCGTTCAGTCTTCAACGATTCAACCAGAAAATAACATCATTGTTTCTCTCAATGGTGTCATTCAGCAACCTGGTGTTGGTTTTGAAGTTGTTGGTTCTAGAATCATCTTCTCCGAAATTCCTCGCGTAGGTTCCAC
>CEPY01003076.1_pt1 | contig 27511 bp, 22 predicted proteins | sample 530421 | NCBI WGS metagenome assembly CEPY01 (sample SAMEA2620065, study PRJEB7988) | marine metagenome | biome: marine biome (ENVO:00000447); feature: surface water layer (ENVO:00002042); material: "saline water (ENVO:00002010), including plankton (ENVO:xxxxxxxx)" | depth 5 m
TCTGGTAATTCAGGTGGTTATACTCCTGTAGAGGGATATGCTGGGGGCCCTGGACAAGCTAGTGGTAGTTACCCAGGCGGCGGCGGCGGCGGTGCAGGATATGTTGGTAATACTGATGGACCAGGTCATGGTGGAGATGGTCAGTCTAATTCAATAACTGGTTCAGCTGTCACATATGCAGGCGGCGGTTCAGGAGGAGTTTCTGCTGGTTATACGGTTATCCCTGGTGGGGATGGCGGCGGCGGCGCAGGAGGTGAAGGCAATAATACAGCCCCAATTGCTGGTGGGGCAAACACTGGCGGCGGCGGCGGCGGCGGTGCAGCTGATACAGCTGGAGGCGCTGGAGGCTCAGGTATTGTTATTCTAAGAATACCTGTATCATCAGCCACATTTACTTCAGGTGTAACTTGCAATGGAACATCAGGAGGAGGTACAATTAACGGTGTAGCAGACGGTGGAGATTATGTATATTCAATAACAGCGGCAGGCGCATCAGATACAGTAACATTCTAATATGGCACATTACGCATACATATCAAACGAAGAGTTTACAATTACAGAAAGAGCTAGGCTTTATGAAATAGAAAACGAAATAAATGCTATTAGACAAGATAACATTGAATCAGAAGGCTATCAGCTTTTATATTCCTCATTATATCCTACAGTAACTGAAGCTGATATAAGAAAAGCTTTTTATGAAGATTATGAAGAAGGATATGAATTTACAGATAAAGAAATAAAAGATATAAAGAACGAATTATATTATCCTAAATCTACAAGTGATACATTAAAAACTTTAGAAGCTGAGCTAGCAGCTATACACCCAATTAATTCTGAAGAATACATTGCCAAGGAAGAGGAAGTAAATGCAGAAAAAGAAAAACTAGCACAAGATGTTTCGGAAATAGAAGATCAGTTACATGAGCTTGAGTATAACAATACGGAAGATTTAATTGCAGAAAAAAACACATTAGAAACTACAATAGCTAATGCACTTTGTAGAGTAACTAATGTGGTTGTGGGTCGTGATGAATTGGAAACAAGAAGCGGAGACACTTCCTCTATAGATGCGGAAATTAAAGCTCTTGAAGAAAGTAAAAAAGATATTGATTATACCCAAGACGAAGAGGTATGGATGGCTGAAGTAAAAGCTATACAGGCTCAGATACAAACAAAGCTAGATGAAAAAAATAATATCCCTAAAAAAGATTATGACAATACTATATATTGGGAAGGTTTTTATGGAGTTAAAAGAACATCTTATAACGGAAATATAAGAAAAAATTATGCAGGCAATGGAAATATATACGACCCTGTAAGAGATGCATTTTATGCAGAACAACCTTATCCAAGTTGGACTCTCGATGAAGAAACTTGTATATGGCAGCCGCCAACCCCTAAACCTGAAGGTCAATACTGGTGGAAAGAAAACACAACAGAGTGGGTGGATTATGTATATATGAATCCTGATAATAATCAGCCTTATCCGAGTTGGGTATGGGACACAACAATAGGGGTATGGAATCCTCCAATAGATTATCCTGAAGATTATGATGAATTATATTGGAGTTGGAACGAAGAAGAACAAAAATGGGATTCACGAACAAGGTAAAATATTATGGCAACAACTAAAATAATACCAGAGGTAACCTCTTTAAATAAAGCTGACACCACAAAGTCATTAAAAATGCCAAGTGGAGGAGCTTTTAGTGGAACAGCTACTGAAGGTATGCTTCGTAATGATACCTCTCAATCATCTAATAATTCTGCATCTACGATGCAATTTTATAATGGCACAGAGTGGAAAAATTTTGCTAATCTATCAAGTAGTAATCCTTTCAACGCATCAATATATTTAAATCCTGACGAGCTGCCTTCAAGCGGAACTATATCTGAATGGACTAATAGTGGCACAAATAGTCATGTAGCTACACCTTATGGTAATAGCGGATCAATATCTGTGGATACATTAAATGGAGCTAAATGCGCTAAAGCTACTTTTGGTTCAGGGAATCAAGGATTTGCTATGAATCCTAGTGGAACTACAGGTCTTAATAAATATTCAATATATCCTACGCAAGAAAATTTCTCATGGTATGGATTTATGGCAGCAGATTCTAGTTATACTTCTAATTATGAATATCCGCTACTTTTTCAAATTGGCAACAGCACTGGTTCAAGCAATACGGATTATGGTAATACTCTTACTCATGTTGTTTGGAGAATAGGATTAACTTATTCATATTATATTTATGCTCACGCTTATGATTCATCATTAAGTAATGTAGTTACAAGCACAACAACTGAAACAGCTCAATTTGGAACTCCTTATCCTACATGGACAGGAGTAGGATTAACTCATGAATATAACTCAGGAGGTATATCTTATTTTAAATTATATAAAAACGGTAGTCTTATTTGGAGGTATTCTTATAGCGCTACATGGGGACAGTCATCTAATGCTTTAGGGTTTGGCATTTCTTATTATCCTAATTACAATTATGGTGGTATGTATTATGGAGATATAAATTATTGGCAAAACGAATTAAAAAGTGATTCAGAAATACAAACAGTTCATGACTATTTTAAAGCTACTTACGGATTATAAAATATAAATTATGGCAACAACAAAAATAGCAACACCAGAATTATTTGAGTTTGAATCTACAACATCAGGAGTACGTTTGCCTAGTGGCACTACTGCTCAACGACCATCTACAAACTTAAATGCTGGTGATTTTAGATATAATACAGACGATAATAAGGTAGAGTTTTATGATGGAAGTAATTGGTTTCAAATAGATGATGAAGGGAGTTCGCCTATTCCATCAGAAAATTTTAATACTGTTTTGTGGGCTGGTACTGATGCTTCACACGCAATAACAGGAGTAGGTTTTCAACCTGATTTAGTATGGATAAAAAGGAGAAGTTCACCTGCTGAATCACACGCATTGTATGATAGTATAAGAGGTGTTAATAAACAACTAGAAGCTAATTCTACTACTCCCGAAGCTACTAACACAGCACCCTTTGAGGGGTTTACTTCTTTTGATACAGATGGTTTTACTGTGGATAATAATGGAGCTACCAATAGAGCGCCTTACACCTATGTAGCTTGGTGTTGGAAAGCAGGAGGGACAGCAGTTAGTAATACTCAAGGTGATATCGGTTCTGATGTTTCAGCTAACCAAAACGCAGGATTCAGTATTGTAAAATACACAGGAAATAGTTCATATGGGCAAACGGTTGGTCATGGACTAGGTGTAGCGCCAAAATTAATTATTATTAAAAACCTAAGTAATGCTAGAAATTGGAGAACTTATGCAGACCCTTTAGGGGCTACTAATTATATAAATCTTGATGAAACTTCGGCAGCAGGGACTTATGGGTCTTTTAATAATACTCCCCCTACAATAAATGTATTTTCTACTACTTCATCAGGTGCAGCAGATAGAGCAACAAATTATCCTAATGATAATTATGTAGCCTATTGTTTTGCAGATGTAGCAGGGTATCAAAAAATAGGTGCATATGTAGGTAATGGAAGTACAGCAGGACCTATTCTTACCACAGGATTTGAGCCTGCATTTGTAATGATAAAAAATACAACTGGTGGAGACTCTTGGGATGATTGGTATATGTCTACTAACAAAACATTAACTAGCGGGTATTTGTTTGCAAATGATAGTGTTGCTGAACAACCTTATCAGGCTATAAGAATGTTAACAAACGGTTTTGAAGTTATTACTAATGATACAGGTGTTAATGAAAACGGAAACACTTATTTATATTATGCAATAGCATCTGACCCTACATCAACCACACCTTCATTAACAAACAGTTTTAAAACAAACCTTTATACAGGTACTGGTGCTACACAAACACTTGGAGGTTACTTAAATGGTTCGGCGCAGTTTAATGGTAGCAGTAGTGTGGTTGAAATATCATCAAGCGCTATAGACCCAGCTAATGTGTTTAGTGTTTCTATGTGGTTTAACACTTCAAGTGCTAGTACATATACAGGACTTTTTACAAATAATACAAACCCAATGAGAGTGGGTGAAATTTGTATAATGAAACCAAATGCATCCGCTATACAAATCTTTAGCGCTAATCAAGCTGGAGTAAATCTTTTAGATGCTTTAACAGCAACTTCTCCTGAGCCGTTTAAAGATAACACATGGTATCATGTGGTAGTAATTGCGGATAGAAGTATATCTAATCAAAGAGCTAAAGTGTTTATAAATGGTAAAGAATGTGCATATACTGCATATGGAGCTGGTCAAGCTAGTGTAACTATGTATTCAAACACTAGAATTGGAAGTGCAGACGGACAGTTTTTTGGAGGAAACATAGACCAAGTAAGAATATTTAATGGCACGCTTACAGATAGTCAAGTTTTAGAATTGTATAATGAGACTACTACTACAGCAAATACTCTTAATTTTCCTACAGGTGCAGGATGTGTAGCTGCATATCCTTTAGATTCTAACTCAAACGATTTGAGTACAAATTACAATGGAACAGATACTAGCATAATTTACCCTGGAGAAACAAGCACAAATATCTCATTGGTTTGGATAAAATCAAGAAGCAACGCAACAAGTCACGAGTTACACGATTCTGTTAGAGGTGAGCCAAGTAGAATATCATCCGATACTACAGCGGCAGCAAGTACATCTTTAAACGGTTTTGTTTCTTTATTAAATAATGGTTTTACTTTAGACGGAGCAGGTGGTGGAGGTGAAGTTAATACAAGTGGCAGAACTTATGTAGCTTGGAATTGGGGTAGCTCAAGTATTGGTTCTATAAATAATAATGGAACTTCTCAAAGTATAGTTCAACCTCATACAAACGCTGGATTTTCTATCGTAAAATATAAAGGAACAGGTTCATCTGCAACAATTGGACACGGATTAAGTGCAGCGCCTGAATTAATTTTTACAAAAACCTTAGATAGTATAGATAATTGGATGGTATTAAGTACAGCTGTAGGGGCTACAAAAAAAGCTTCTTTAAATGCCCCAAATGATTTTGATGTAGATTCAGCACCATGGGATGATACTGCGCCAACAGCAACTGTTTTTACAGTAGGAACAAAAGATGCAACAAACAAAAATGGAGATGAGCTTATAGCATATTGTTGGCATTCAATTTCAGGATACAGTAAAATAGGAATATATACAGGAAATAATACAACAAGTAATACAATATACACTACAGATGATGGAACATCAGGTGGAGCAAATGGATTTGAGCCAGGCTGGTTATTAATAAAAAGAGTTGATGCCTCGGCTAATTGGAGAATATTAGACAACACAAGGTCTACAAGTAATCCTAGAGATAAAGAATTATATCCAAATTTAATAAATCAAGAAGGCACATTTAGTGCAGCTAATTTTAACTCTAATTCTTTCGAAATTATAACAACAGATACGTCATATAATGCTCTTAATGGCGAATACCTGTACTTAGTTATTAAATAAATTAATATTAATTAAATTAAATCGTATGAACACAACAATAATTATTTTAATCGGATTAGTAATATTACTAATCATAATCAATGTAGCCGCAATTTGGCTCACTAAAAAAGGTCTTACTAAAGACGAAAACAATAACATGATCCCCGACATATTGGAGGAAAAATTTGCTCAAATGAAAAATGATGTGTCAAAAAGAGTGGATCGTGTAGGTCAAGAACTTCGAGATGTAACAAAAGCAATCAAAGAGGTTGGTAATCAAATAGGCGATGTGCCTAAAGCAATGGGTGGTAATAATAGAGCAGGAAAGAAAGCAAAGAAAAAATGACATATACCACAACAACAACAGCGGGGGACATCAAAATAAAATACATATATACTAAAAATGTCAATAACTGATTTAAAAATATATGCTTTGAATTTTGTTGCATTGATGACATCTTTGACAAATCTTGATGTTATACTCAAAATAATCTTATCCCTCGTTGCAATAGGATATACTTTACATAAATGGTATATAATGCATGGAAAAAATAAGTAAACACGTTTCTTACAAAGAAGGCGTTAAGTCTAACACAGCTACGCGTTTAGGAATAGACAATACGCCTACCGCCTATCAATTATCAAACATGGGAATATTGTGTGATCACATATTTGAACCATTAAGAAAATGGGTTGGAGGACCAATAAAAATAAATAGCTTTTTTAGATGTGAAGATTTAAATCAAGCTATCGGTGGAAGTTCACGCTCACAGCATTGCGAAGGAAGAGCGATTGACCTCGATGATACTTTTGGCCATAAAACAAATGCAGAAATGTTTCAGTACATCAAAGATAATTTAAGTTTCGACCAAATAATATGGGAGTTTGGAGATGATACAAATCCTGATTGGGTACATGTAAGTTTTATATCCGAAAGCGATAATAGAGGACGAGTTATGAAAGCCGTAAAAGAAAATGGTAAAACTTCTTATCAACTAATATGAGCAACACAAAGAAAAAATTTGGGCAAACCACTGTAGGAAAATTATTAAAAGCAGGGGTTGGTTTAATTAACCCAACATTGGGTAGTCTTATACAGGGTGACATGTCTGTAGAACAAGTAGTCAGTTCAATAAAAAATTCTGATGCGCCAGCTGAAGATAAAATTAGAGCTCAGGAGATGGTGCTAGAAGCATATGAGGCGGAGGTAGCAGATAGAGCCTCGGCCCGGCAAAGAGAGATGGCCGCTTTAGCATCAGGCTCTAATGATGTACTATTTAAAACGGTGGGGTGGGGAATCACACTATGTTTTATTGGTGTTATCGCAGGAGCAGTTGGGTTGTGGGAAATACCTAAAGAATCACAAAGACTATTTGATATGGGGTTTGGTGCAGTAGTGGCAGCTTTTACTCAAGTGATTGGATATTACTTTGGCTCTTCTCAAGGTAGTAAACAGAAAACAGAAATAATGAATCACAATGGGGAAATCAAATAACAGTTATACACCTAATATAAAACCAAAAGTAAAACGTCCAGGAGTGCATGCCAAAACAAAATCTTCTGTTTTAAAAAGCTCAAAACTCTACACAAAAAAGTATCGCGGACAAGGCCGTTGAAATATTTGTATCTTTATATTTAAATCTAATTTAATTAAATGGATATAAGGAAAATATCTGTAGGACCTGATTATAAATCGGGAGCTATACATTACATAGTTGGACAAGAAGTTCTTAATGGAAAATATTTCATTCATCTTATACAACAAGACTCGATCTCTTCATCTATAAAGATATGGATACAAAAAAAAGATGAGATTGTTTTGTGGAAAGAATTTAATTCTTGGGTTCCCGTGTCCATAGAATATAATATTAATTTCTAATGAAATCTCCATTTTACTTTATTGTAAGACCTTTAGACGGCAAGCGATATAACAATACAAAACAAATAGGAGGTGTAGATTTTATTACAAGCAGCTCTGAAGAGGATTATAAGTTTTCAAACCGTATGGCTGTAGTGGTAGAAACACCTCTAAATTATAAAGGCAAAATCAAAACAGGTGATATATTGTTAGTTCATCATAACGTATTTAAATATTACAATGATATGAAGGGCAGGCAAAAAAGTGGGAAAAGTTTTTTTATGAATGATTTGTTTTTTGTAGACAACGAACAGTTTTTTTTATATAAAAAAGATAGTGAGTGGATTAGTCATGACAGGTATTGTTTTGTAAAGCCTATATCAAAAACTAAATCAATAATTAAAAAAAGAGGCAATGAGGAACCGCTTGTTGGAGAAATGTATTATCCCAATCATTATCTTATAGAGCAAGGTGTGACTAAAGGAGCAAGAGTTGCATTTCAACCCGACAGCGAATATGAGTTTTATGTTGAAGGGCAAAAACTTTACAGAATGTATGACCATCAAATAACTTTAATTTTATGAAATCTGAATTATTAAAACAACAAATAATAAACGCTGGTCGTACAGCAGTTGAGCAACTTATAAAAGTAGCAAAAGAAGATATTATCAAACCAGATCCTGAAGATGAATTAGCAGCTGACAGATTAAAGAATGCAGCGGCAACAAAAAAATTAGCAATCTTTGATGCATTTGATATATTAAATAAAATAGATAGTGAACAAGAAAACATCAATGCCACATTGATTGGCGGAGATAAAGTACAAACAAAACAAGGTTTTGCAGAAAGACGATCAAAATAAATTATTTTATAAGGTTAAGAATCTTATACCGGTTACTGCTTTTAAAAACAAGAACCGTGCTAAAACATGGGTATATGGATATAATTCCACATACGACATGGTGGTTATATCAAAAAGCGGTATGATAGGAGATGTTGTTAACATAAATGGTTTAAACATAGCTTTACCTGCACAGCCTGATAAAATACATAAAACTTCTGAATCTGCAACAAAGCAATATTGGGAGCGTAAGGAAATACCCAAACCACTTACAAGAATTAGTTCTATATTTCATTGGAATGAAATGCCTAATTCATTTAAAAACACTTGGGTTGATTACATAGAAACAGAATTTGACAGAAGAGAGTACGGTTTTTGGTTTTATAATAACGGCAAGCCTACATACATCACAGGTTCTCATTATATGTATTTGCAGTGGACTAGTATTGATGTAGGTTATCCAGATTTTAGGGAGGCTAACCGGATATTTTTTATTTATTGGGAAGCGTGCAAAGCTGACAACAGATGTTTCGGATTAGTATATTTAAAAATAAGACGTTCAGGATTTTCTTTTATGGGATCTTCAGAATGTATAAATACCGGAACGTTAGCTAAAGATTCACGAGTGGGTATACTATCTAAAACAGGATCAGATGCAAAAAAAATGTTTACAGACAAAGTTGTGCCTATCGCTAACAGGCTGCCTTTCTTTTTTAAACCCATACAGGATGGTATGGACAAACCAAAAACAGAATTAGCTTTCCGAGTCCCAGCGTCAAAGATTACAAAAAAAAATATGTACGATGCCGTTGATGAGGAGCTGTATGGTTTAGATACAACCATTGACTGGAAAAATACAGACGAAAACTCATATGATGGAGAAAAGCTTTTGCTCTTAGTACATGATGAAAGTGGTAAATGGATAAAGCCAAACAATATTTTAAATAATTGGCGCGTAACCAAAACCTGCTTGAGACTTGGTAGCAAGATTATAGGTAAATGCATGATGGGTTCTACTTCTAATGCATTAAGTAAAGGAGGTGATAATTTCAAAAAGCTATACGAAGATTCAGATATAGATACACGGAACTCCAACGGACAAACCAAAAGCGGTATGTATTCTTTGTTTATACCTATGGAATGGAATATGGAAGGTTTTATTGATAAATATGGTATGCCTGTCTTTGAAAAACCCGAAACCAAAGTAATGGGAGTGGACAATGAATATATAACTAATGGAGCTATAGACTATTGGCAAGCCGAAGTAGATTCGTTAAAAAACGATGCTGACGCGCTAAATGAATTTTACAGACAGTTTCCACGCACTGAATCTCATGCCTTTAGAGATGAGAGTAAAACCTCTTTATTTAATCTTACCAAAATATACCAACAGATAGATTACAACGATTCTTTAATTATTGAACAGCATGTTACACGAGGTAAGTTTTATTGGAAAGACGGTATATTGGACTCCACTGTTATATTTACCCCTGACCCAAAGGGTAGGTTTTATGTATCATGGATGCCAGATAAAGAAATCACTAATAAGAAATACAAAAAACACGGAGTATACTTTCCTTTGAACGAGCACATAGGAGCTTTTGGATGCGACTCTTACGACATATCGGGTACTGTTAAGGGGAGGGGTTCTAACGGAGCGCTACATGGCCTTACAAAGTTTAATATGGACAATGCGCCAAGCAATGAGTTTTTTCTACAATATGTTGCTAGACCACAAACAGCTGAAATATTTTTTGAAGAAGTATTGATGGCCTGTGTATTTTACAGCATGCCCATACTTATAGAGAATAATAAGCCGCGTCTTCTGTATCATTTTAAGAACAGGGGATACAGAGGGTTTTGTATGAATCGTCCTGATAAACATTACAACAAGCTGTCTAAAACAGAAAAGGAGCTCGGCGGTATACCCAACACTTCAGAAGATGTAAAACAATCACATGCGTCTGCCATAGAATCGTATATCGAAAAGTATGTAGGAATAGATTTAACAGGAGCGTATCGAGACCCCACATCAATGGGAAGTATGTATTTTACTAGGACTTTGGATGAATGGGCAAGATTCGATATTAACAATAGAACTAAGTTTGATGCTACTATTAGCTCAGGTTTGGCGATTATGGCCAATCAAAAGAACCTCTATTTACCTGAACAAAAACAAAACAAAATAAATCTTAACTTTGCAAGATATGCTAATAGTGGAATTTATAGTGAATTAATCAAATAGATGGAAGACGTAAAAATAAATATTTCATCTGTAGGTTTTCCAAGTCAGTTTGTATCGGACTCAGAAAAAGCAACCAAAGAATTTGGTTTACAGATAGGACAAGCGATACAATATGAGTGGTTTAGAAAAGATTCAAACGGCTGTAGATATTACAGCCAATGGCGTGACTTCAACAGGCTTAGATTATATGCGAGGGGCGAGCAGTCTATTGCAAAATATAAAAATGAGCTAGCGGTTGATGGCGACCTATCTTATTTAAATCTTGATTGGACACCTGTCCCTATATTACCCAAGTTTGTAGATATTGTAGTTAATGGTATGCAAGATCGTCTGTTTAAAGTCAAGGCGTATGCACAAGATGCTTTGTCACAATCTAAACGTAGCAAATATCAAGACATGATAGAAGGTCAAATGGCCGCAAAAGATGTCTTATCAGTTGTTCAAGAGAGCACTGGCTTCGATCCTTTTATAATGGATCCTGATGAGTTGCCTACAAATGATGAGGAGCTATCACTATATATGAACCTTAATTACAAGCCTGCCATAGAAATAGCTGAAGAAGAAGCTATAGATACGTTGATGGCAGAAAATCATTATCAAGATATTAGAAAAAGAATTGACTATGACCAAATGGTTGTAGGCGTGGGAATGGCTAAACACGAGTTTTTACCAGGAGCAGGGGTGAAGGTATCATATGTAGACCCTGCAAATGTTGTATACAGCTACACAGAAGATCCCTTTTTCAAAGATTGTTTTTATTGGGGCGAAATAAAAACCGTTCCTATCACAGAGCTAAATAAAATAGACCCTTCACTTACTACAGAGGATTTAGAAAAAATATCACAATATAGTCAAAGCTGGTATGATTACTTTAATACTGCTCAATACTACGAGAATGATATTTTTTACAGAGACACCTGTACGTTGATGTATTTTAATTATAAGACCACTAAAAAGATGGTTTATAAGAAAAAGATAAATGACAACGGCACAACAAGAATGATTGAGAAAGACGATCAGTTCAACCCACCAGAGGAAATGCTTGAAGAAGGAAACTTCGAAAAGATAGAAAAAACCATAGATGTATGGTATGATGGTGTTATGGTAATGGGAACAAATATAATTCTCAAATGGGAGTTGGCCAAAAATATGGTGCGCCCTAAATCAAGTTCACAGCATGCATTACCAAATTATGTAGCTGCTGCTCCAAGAATGTATAAAGGTGTAATAGAATCTCTAGTACGCCGAATGATTCCTTTTGCTGATTTGATTCAAATAACACATTTGAAATTACAACAAGTTATTGCAAGAGTTGTTCCGGATGGTGTCTATATTGATGCAGATGGATTAAATGAAGTTGATCTAGGAACAGGAGCAGCTTATAATCCACAGGATGCATTAAGATTGTATTTCCAAACAGGTAGTGTAGTGGGTAGAAGTTATACACAAGAAGGTGACTTTAATCAAGGACGAGTACCTATACAACAACTTACAAGTAACTCAGGAGCCTCTAAAACACAAATGCTTATAGCTAATTACAATCATTATTTGGACATGATTCGCTCTGTCACAGGTTTGAATGAAGCACGAGATGGCTCTACTCCAAATCCAGACGCGTTAGTAGGTGTTCAAAAGTTAGCTGCTTTAAATTCTAATACAGCAACACGCCATATATTAGACGCTAGTTTATACATATATAGATCTTTAGCAGAGGCTCTAACATATCGCGTAGCAGATATACTTGAGTTTTCAGACTTCAAAGATGACTTTGTTAACAAAATAGGAAAATATAATGTTAGTATTCTAAATGAAATATCTGACTTATATATATATGATTTTGGTGTATTTATTGAGTTGTCACCAGATGAAGAGCAAAAAGCCATGTTAGAACAAAACATACAAATGGCTTTATCCAAAGGGGACATCAACTTGGAAGATGCCATTGATGTTAGAGAAATCAAAAATATCAAGTTGGCCAACCAATTACTTAAAGTAAAAAGAAAAGCTAAGCAAGAGCAAGATCAACAACGTGAACTTGAAAAACAAGCTATAGTTTCCCAACAACAAGTCAAGCAGCAACAGATGTCAGCTCAAGTTCAAATGCAAAAAATAGAGCTTGAAACTCAAAGTAAGTTGAAATACAAGCAGGGCGAAATACAACTTGAGATTGAACGTAATAAAGCAGAGGCAGCTTTGAAAAGTCAATTGATGCAACAAGAGTTTCAATACAATCTTCAGCTCAGAAACCTAGATGCCAATGCCTTAGCAGCGAGAGAAGACTCTCGAGAGAAAGCAAAGAGCGATAGAATTAGTCAGCAAAATACCGAACAATCAAAACTAATAACTCAGCGTAAAAACAATTTACCTCCGCAAAACTTTGAGTCAAATGAAGACACTTTAGATGGATTTGACCTTGCGGAGTTCGAGCCTAGATAGGCCAAAAAACGTAATATATTTTTATATAACTTTGTATTCTATAAATCTAATCTAAATTAAATGGAAATCAAAGTAAGAGAAGTTACTGATGTAGAAGAAAAATCAGTACAACAAAAAGAGCAGGAGTTGTTAGATAAACACCAAGCTCAACAAGAATTAAAGTTTGAGGAAAACACCGAAACTCAAAGTGAGGAACAAAAAGAACCTCAAGCTGAAACAGAAACTTCTCAAGAGACCGAAGTAAAAGAAGAGGTCCAAGAAGAAGTTAAAGAAGAAATTAAAGCTCCTGAATTAAAAGAGGAGGATGTTCTTACATTTATTGGAGATAGATATGGTAAAGAAATTAACTCTATAGAAGAGTTAATGGCTGCAAGAGAAGAATCAGAACCGATGCCTGAGGATCTTGCCGAGTATCTGAAATACAAACAAGAAACAGGTAGAGGCATGGAAGATTTTGTAAGGTTACAAAAGGACTATTCCGATGTTTCGCCTGATGCTTTGGTAAGAGAGTATTTAACTATTACTGAAGAAGGTCTCGATCCTGAGGATATTGAGTCTTTAATGGAAGACTTTGAATATGACGAGGAGGTAGACGATGAATCAGTAGTAAAGAAAACTAAATTAGCAAAGAAAAAAATTATTGCTAAAGCAAAAAGATTCTTTAAGGAACAGCAGGATAAATATAAAGTGCCGCTTGAGTCAAGGGGTAACCAATTCGCTGAAACAGAAGAATACAAAGCTTATCAGCAATATGTAAACAAAGCTCAAAGTCAGCAGGAAGAAGCAAATCGCAAAAGCGAATGGTTTACCAAAAAAAGTGATGAACTGTTCGGTAGTGAATTTAAAGGTTTTAAGTTCAAGTTAGACGAAAGCGAAATATACTTTTCACCTGGGAATACTTTAGACATTAAGAAAGCGCAACAGTCGCCTTTAAATTTTGTAAATAAATATTTAGACGACAAAGGTTTACTTAGTGATGCTGAAGGATACCACAGATCTTTAGCTATGGCTATGCATCCTGATAAATTTGCTCAGTTTTTTTATGAGCAAGGAAAAGCAAGTGCAACTGAAAATGTTATGCGTAAAACTAAAAACATAGATATGAAAACGCGTAATACACCAGAGGCGCAAGCAAAGTCAGGGTTTCAAGTCAAATCAGTTTCATCGCCTTCGAGCAATGGGCTAAAAATTAAAAGTATAAAAAGAACTTAATTATTAATATAAAATTTAGATTATGCCAGGACAAGTTAAAACTACGCCTACTTTCGCATTAACGCCGAGTTCAGAAAGAACTCCAACTGCGGAAAACTACATAACTAACTTTGACTTTTTAAATCAGTATCTACCTGATACTTATGAAAAGGAGTTTGAGCGTTATGGAAATAGAACAATCTCTTCATTCTTACGTATGGTAGGAGCAGAGATGCCTACTAATTCTGACCTTATCAAATGGGCAGAACAAGGTAGATTACACACGAAATATACACAAGTTGGTAGCGCTGGATTAGTAAACGCTGATCAAGTTACATTCCAAGTAAACGATGTACTAGACCCAACAGCTGCTGAACAAGTCATTCGTGTAGGACAAACTATTGTTGTTGTACAAAATGACGGATCAGGATCTAACAAAGCCGTTGTAAGCGCTGTTAACAACGCTGCTGGTGGTAGAGGTCAATTCACTGCTGATTTTTATGAAGCAGGTGGACTTGTAACTGCTGGTACAGGTGTTGGTAACGCGGATGTCACAGTATTTATTTATGGTTCTGAATTTAAAAAAGGAACTGCCGGTATGCAAGGTTCTCTTGAATCAAATGATTTCATCTTTGAAAACAAGCCTATCATTATCAAAGACACATATACTGTCTCTGGTTCTGACATGGCACAAATCGGATGGGTTGAAATCACTACTGAGGATGGAGCTACAGGATACCTATGGTACCTAAAATCAGAGCATGAAACAAGACTAAGATTTGATGACTACTTAGAAACTGCAATGATTGAAGCAGTGCCTGCTGAGCAAAACTCAGGTGCGGCTGCAATTCTAGGAAGTTCAGGTGGAGCTGCTAATCCAGGAGCTGGATCTGATGGTATCTTTTACAGTGTACAACAAAGAGGAAACATTTGGGACGGTGGAAATCCAACTGTTCTAGCTGATTTCGATAATGTAATTAGTCGTTTAGACAAGCAAGGTGCGATTGAAGAAAACGTTTTATTCGTTGATCGTCAGTTTGCTTTCGATATTGATGACATGCTAGCTGCTCAAAACGCTTATGGCGCGGGTGGTACTTCATACGGTCTTTTTGACAATGATGAAGAAATGGCATTAAATTTAGGATTTTCAGGATTCAGAAGAGGTTATGACTTCTACAAAACTGACTGGAAATACTTAAATGACCCAACAATGAGAGGTGGATTACCAACAGGAGCAGGTTCAGGACGTGTAAACGGACTACTTGTACCAGCTGGTTCTACTAGTGTTTATGACCAAATACTTGGTAAAAACGCTAAAAGACCTTTCTTACATGTTAGATACAGAGCTTCAGAAACTGAAGACAGACGTTACAAGACTTGGATTACTGGTTCTGCTGGTGGTGCTGCTACAACGGATGTGGATAACATGCAAGTTAACTTCTTGTCAGAAAGAGCTGTTTGTACTTTAGGTGCTAACAACTTCTTTATCTTCCAAGAGTAATTATGGTTAATAGTCAGGGGGGCTAAGGCTCCCCTTTTTTTTAAAATTAAATCTAATCTAATGAAAACTACTACTAAATACGTAGATAAAATCTACAAACTCACTCGTGAATCGGCTCCATTATCTTTAATATTAGCCTCGAGACACACACAACGATTTCCTTTACTTTGGTTTGATGAAACTACCGGAACTAATAAAGCTCTAAGGTATGCTAGAAACCAAAATTCACCATTTCAAGATGAACAAGATGACAATGCTATTCTTGAACCTATTATCTTTGAGAATGGTTTTTTAACAGTCAAAAAAGAAAATCAAGTTTTACAGAAATTTTTAGAATACCATCCCGGTAGAGATAGAATTTATGTAGAAGTTGATAAAGCAAAAGAAGCTGCTGATGTGGTTGAAGATCTTAACGCAGAGGTAGATGCTTTGATTGAAGCAAGAAAACTTAAAGTTGATGAGGTAGAAAATATAGCAAGAGTTTTATTTCAAAGAGACGTGACCAAAGTCACGACTGATGAATTAAGAAGAGACATATTAGTGTTTGCTAAAAATCAACCAAAAGATTTTTTACTTCTTTTAAAAGATCCTGCATTAAAACTTAACGCAAAGATTCAATTGTTTTTTGACAAAAACCTTTTACAATTCAGAAATAACGGTAAGGAGGTGTATTTCAATACGCCATCCAATAAAAAGAAAATGTTAAATATACCTTACCAAGAAGACCCCTATTATATCATAGCATCTCATTTTCAAACCGATGATGGTTTAGAGGCTTTGAAGCATTTATCGGGACTGTCAAAAAACGTATAAAATATTTTGTATATTTATATGTCTTATTCATAGAATTGAAGTTTCATTTGGGCCAGTGAGAAATCACTGGTTTTTTTTCTGTATCTTTGTTTTTTGTTTAACCCATAAATTTTTTAACATGGCAAAATATATTACAATCAATTCTTCTGATGACGCAGGAAATGCACACATCTCTACAGACAAAATTTTATTTGCTGAGACTAACTCGTCTACGGCAGCAAAAATTTATTTATTAGACGGAACTAAGCACATAGCAATTACAGGGACAGGTCTTACTTCAGGATTTGCACAAAATGTAAATGCAGCTTTAGTGACTGCCGCTCAAACTAGTTGGACTAATGCTACAGTGGCTGTTGACCTTACAGGAATGACAGTAACAGGAATAGCTATTGCATAAGGTTTTTTATTTGATAATCAACATCCAAAGGGAGGTCAACTAAAATTGACCTCTTTTTTTTTTACTTATCTTTGTGTAAAATATAGACAATGATAAACTCTGTAAGAAATACTGTCTTAGCGATTATTAATAAAAATAATTACGGATACTTATCACCTAACGATTTTAACCTTTTTGCTAAACAAGCTCAACTAGATTTATTTGATGAATATTTTTTTCAATACAATCAGCAGATTAATGAAGAAAATGCGAGATTATCGGGAACTGGATATGCTGATATAAAAAAAGGTTACGAAGAAGTTATAGATTTTTTTTCAGTAACAGCAAGTTTAGCACAAACATATACAACATCCACAGCAGTTTCTCCATCAGGACTTGCTAATGTTTACACAATGCCTACTAGGGCAACTACAGGTTCAGATTATTATTTATTAAACAAGGTATTAATATACAATACCCTTACAGCAAGTGGTATAAATACAGGCACAGCTGCGGCTAATGCAGGAAATCAACTGATTGATGCCACAGCAACTTTTACTGCGAGCATGGTAGGAGGTGAAGTGTCTATTGTATTAAATAATAATGTTGTTACAACGGCACTAATAACAGGATTTGTAGATGCTAACACTTTAAATGTTAACAGCACAGCTATAACTTCTACAGGAAAAAATTACAGTATATACCTGAAGTCTAATTTATCAGCTGAAGCAGAACTAGTAAATAATAGTAATATTACTTTGTTAAACAGCTCAATGCTTACGCAGCCAAATATTACTTATCCTGCATATACACAAGAGGGTAATAGTATCACTATAAGTCCATCATCAGTATCTAACATGGGCCAAGTGGTTGCACAATATATAAGGTATCCAAAAGATCCTAAATGGACGTTTACTACTATATCAAATGGAGATCCAGTATTTGATCAGAGTCAACCTGATTATCAAGACTTTGAATTACCATTAGATGATGGAAATGATCTAGTATCTAAAATATTACAATACGCAGGTATATCTATTAGAGAGGGAGACGTATTTAAATTTGGACAAGTTGAAGAACAGACACAAAATCAAGAACAATAATTATGGGATACATAAACCAAGAAAAATATTATACTAATGATAACGTAAACCCCACTAATGAAAATTGGGGTTCTTATCAATATGTAAGTCTCGCAGATATAGTAACAAATTTTTTGTTAATGTACAACGGAAACCATTCTCTTATTAATAACGAAGAAAGGTATAAGATATTATTTCACGCTAAAAGAGGTATTCAAGAACTAAACTATGATGCGTTTAAAGAAATTAAATCTTTACAGCTAACAGTGTATTCTGATTTGAGATTTGTTTTACCTTCTGACTTTGTCAATTGGGTACGTGTCTCTATGTTTAAAGACAACACTATATTTCCATTAGTCGAAAACATACAGGTTCAATCGGCATTATCATATGTGCAATCAGCAACCGCAACATTTACATATGACGGCAGCGGGAATGTAAATACTAAAACATCCTCCTTAGATACGGCGAGACAAGACGGAGCTCTAAATAGTATCTATCTCAATCAAGCGAGAATGCAAGGTGTTGACATACCTCCATTTAATGAAGATTATTACGATACATATATAGGAGCTCGTTATGGTTTAAATACTGAAACCGCCAACATGAATCCTACTTTTACTATTGATAAAAAAGCTGGTGTTATAAATTTTGATTCTACCATGGCTAATCAAGAATGTATTTTAGAATATATATCTGATGGGATGGAAAATGGTGATGATTCAAAAATAAGTGTGAATAAACTATTTGAAGATTACATATATGCATATATAAAATATGCTTTATTAAATAATAGATTCGGTGTTCAAGAGTACATAGTAAACAGAGCTCGAAAAGATAAAACAGCGTTATTAAGAAATGCAAAAATCCGATTAAGTGATATTCATCCTGGTAGGTTGTTAATGAACTTAAGAGGAGAGAATAAGTGGATTAAGTAATGGCAAAATCGCAAAGAAATTTTATTGCAGGCCGTATGAATAAAAGCCTTGATGAAAGGCTTATACCCAATGGCGAATATGAAGATGCTTTAAACGTAAGGCTTGGTTCTACTGAGGCATCCGAAATAGGTTCTGTAGAAAACACCAAAGGCAATACTCAACTTAGTGCTTTATTCTTTTTAGATAAACAAGCATTAAGTCCTCAAGCTAGATGTATCGGAGCTTTTCAGGACAGTGCAAATGAAACTATATATTGGTTTGTGCATGATCCAAACTTTACTTTGGCCGATACAGGTAAATGCGATATGATTGTTTCTTTTGACACTAAAACAGCGCAAGTAACGTATCATGTAGTAAGTACCGATGACGGCAGTGGTATAAATACAACTCTAAACTTTAATCCACAAAATTTAATAACAGGTATAAACCTTATTGGTGAATTACTTTTTTTTACTGACAACCTTAATCCACCTAGATTTATTAATGTAAACCGTTCTTATGAAGAACCATTATTAGATGGTAATCCTCCAGGGCCTATTGCAGCTTTATGGAAATTTAAGGCTGAATCATTATTAGTTGGAGGTACAGAGTTTATAGGATTTCATCGAGGCACGTTGTTGGGTTGTCCAAATTCAGGAGCGGGTTTTGGTCAAGGAGTAAGCCCAAGTTTAAATCAGATACCTTTACCTGGTGTAGATTGTTACACAGACAATTTGGGTTTGTCCATTACAAAAGGTTATGGCATACAGGGTTCAAACTTTGCTCAAGGTTTAGCGCTTACTCAATTTTCTACTGACACAAGTTCGGGAACATCTACAATTAATTTAATAAACACCGACACCATTTCAAATCCAGGCACATCCTCTATAGCTGGAACAATAAAAGGTGATGATGGTTCTTCGGGATCTTTTACGGCAAACTATGCGCCTTCAATCATTTCATACACAGATGGTAACGGAGATACACAAAATCCTGAATCTGGGGGCACTGTAATAATAAACGGACTAACTTTAACTGATCAAGTAACTTATACATTAACTAGTTAACATGGCTGCATATATAGATCAATTTACCGCAGAATCTTTACTGGTTATAAAAAAGCCTCCTATTGAAGCTCCTACTATTGTTCCATTTAAAAATAATGGTGATAACACTTATTTACAAGACAGATTTATTTGTTTTGCGTATCGTTATCAATATGCAGATGGAGAGTATTCTGCTACTTCACAGTTTAGTGACCCTGCATTTATAGCGGGTAATTTTCAATTTGACATAAGCACTTTTCTAAATGAGGGAATGCTTAATGTTATGAACGCGGTTACTATATCTTATAATACAGGAGGCCCGTTAGTCAAAGACATTGAGATATTATTTAAAGAAATGGATAACCCTGTAATTAGGGTTGTAGAAAAACTAAATAAATTAAATTTAGGATTAGCCGACAATGATATAGCTACGTTTGTTTTTGACAATCAAAAAATATTTACTGTGTTACCTGAGACAGAGATTCTTAGGCTATATGATAACGTACCCCTGAAAGCTCAAGCCCAAACGATAATGGGTAACCGTTTGTTTTACGGAAACTATTTTGAGTCATATAATTTAGTGGATAAATTTAACGATGCAGTTCAATTTAATTATAGCACCACTTTGGAAACAAGTGAAGTGGGTGCTGAAACCCTTCCTTTTTCTCAGGCTGATGCACAATATACTATAGATGGCTGGATTAATAAACCAAATGCAAGGTTTAATTTTGATTTAGAAGGAACTAAACTTGTAAAAGGCGCATCTATAGAATTTGATATATCTATTTTACACAATTCATTTAGTGGAAATACACCATTTCCAACTGAGACCACTACAAACACAAACTTAAATTTTACATACATACTACAGCAAGACTTTAGCTCAGTGTTTAATTTAGCCACAGACCCTGATTTTGTCGCAAAGATTGGTAGTGCAACAACTATTTCAACAGTAGCAAACTCTTGTACGGGCTCTACGTTTACAGATGTATTTAATTGTGCTATACCAAATCAACTCGATGCATATTATAAAAAAGCAAGCGGTATAAGTGCTGTAGACCAACCAATTCAAATATATGCTAGCGCTAACAGCACAGAGATAGGATTGCAGTTTCCTGCAATGCAGTTTGTAGATAATATAGGTGTTCCCACTCAAACATTCTATGAATACTATGAGGTAACAGCTGGTTCTGTTTCATATAGAGAAACAACAAACAACTATAGCTTACATAGTAATCGTGGATATCAGATTGGTATTGTGTATATGGATGAGTATGGTAGATCTTCTACAGCTCAGATAAGTGAGTTTGACACGGTGAGCGTGCCCTGCTCTAATTCAAATCTAATAAATAAAATACGGGTAACCATTCCTGGGGGCGGTATCATACCCGCACAAATAGCTCCATACTGGGCCGAGAGGTACAAGTTTGTAATAAAAGCTGACAGAGATAATTATGAAACAGTCTATACCAATATATTCTATGAAGAACCTGACGGAAATGCTGTATACTTTTTATTAGAAGGTGAAAATGCACAGAAGGTAAACGCAGGGGATAGGCTTATTGTAAAACGAGACAATGATGGATCATTATCAAGTTGTGTATTTACAACTGTTTTAGAGAAAGAAGTTAAAGAAAAAAACTTTCTAATTATTAAGGATCCATTAAATCCATCAGCCAATATAGAGATTCCTTCAGGGCCATACATGAAGTTAAACCCTAATAACTTTTCGGCTACTACTAATGATGAGCCTGGTGGAAACTTTGTTTCATTTCCTGCAAAAGTTTGGACTGCAAAACAAGCCAACTATTATCCGGTTGTAAGTTTTCCTGTCACAATTACCAATGGAGGATTGTCATCACCTTTAACAGACCAAGTTTACACTATCCCAGCAGGTAGTCGTATAAAAATTACATACAGTAATACTCGAAGGGGAAGAAGTACAGCCTGTGAACAAAGATCATATAATTTAATTTTAAATCTTACAGCAACTAGAGAATTTACAGATTTTGAAGATTTCTTTATAAATGATAATGTAGCATCTTTACTTAATAATGGCGAGTCATGTAACGGATGGCCAAGAGGCACTTGTAGTTTTCCTGACACGACCAACAGTTTTAATAGCACGGCTTACACTACATCAAATGTAAACGATGTTCCACCGCTAGTTATAAACGTTGGTAATTCTATTATTGATGCAGCGGAGACTGTAAACTATTGGAGGTTTTATAAAAACACTGCAACGGGAAAACAATATTTAATGGCAACAGGAACAAACGCTTGTGGATCTGCTGATAATGCCACCTCTCGTGTAAGTTTACAAATTGAAGTTATACGAGCTAGTTCCACTTGCGTATTTGAAACAATACCAACAGATGCCTCTCCAGATATATGGTATGAAAACGATTTGTCTTTTGATATAGATTCACTAGGACAACACACAGGTAATGTTCAGAACCAAGTTGTTAACTTCCAAAACGCTGCAAACGTAACACCGCAAGATGCAATAATAGATACAGGCTTTTATAACTGTATAGCATTTGGAGATGGTATTGAAAGCTATAAGATAAGAGATTCTATTGTAGGTAAGCCTATGAATTTTGGTAATAGAGTCTTTACAACATCGGCTCAGATTTACAAAAGAGCACACAGATTTGCAGACCTTACCTATAGCGGCGTATTTAACGATGAGTCAAACGTAAATAAATTAAATGAGTTCAACCTAGGCTTAGCTAACTTTAAGCCATTAGAAGACATCTATGGGCCTATACAAAAGCTTCATGCTAGGAGAACGGACATACTTACATTCCAAGAAGATAAAATATCATACGTATTACAGGGCAAAGATATACTCACTGACGCAGGAGGAGGAGGCACTTTAACTTCTGTTCCTACAGTTTTGGGTCAGCAGATAGCAAGAGACGAAGAGTTTGGTATCAGCAATAACCCTGAAAGTTTTGCGGTATATGGAAACGATAAGTTTTTTACTGATGCGAAAAGAGGCGCAGTATTACAATTAAAAGGTGGTGAAGTTGGCCCTGAAGTGTTGTCGGTCATATCAGAGGCAGGAATGCGCGGATGGTTTAGAGATTTCTTTATTGATACCATAGGCAATCAAAAACTTGGTGGATATGATCCATACATGAACGAGTACGTATTAGCTAGCAACGGTGAAAATATTGCAGGCTTTACAAACTGTTTACCTTGTGGTGTAACAGAGAACGTACAGGTAAATCCTGCGGCGGAAACTATTTATTGTGTTAACGTAACAGAAAATGTAGGTAACGTAGCTATTAATTATGTAATACCTAGTTCATACGAGGATCCTATATTTTCTGAGTCTGGCTCAGGAAACGAACAGTTAATTACCGAGCAAGGTATTGACATAGGAACTGAAGGTACTACGACAGGTGTGGGCTACACAATAAAAGCCATTTATAACAATGTAGAATATACTACTGGGCTTGTATATGTTAGTGGTACATTGACAATAAATAAAAATAGTGTAGAAGCAACTCAGGTTACTTTAATTGTTACTACTAATTCGTTAGTATCTGATACTATACAAATAACAACTGAGTGCCCAATACAAAATATTTTGACTATATACAACATAGCTTTAACAAGCGCTAGCGATGCTGGTAAGTCCATACACAACCAATATTCTTGGACTGATAACATATTTAGTTCACCGTTACACTCAAGCTTAGTAACTTTTGCTAGCTCTACAAATAATCCAATTGTTTCACAATACGAAAGTGTATCTGGCGTTATAGGTGCAGGTGTTATACCAAACCAAGGTGCGTTAGTTAACATGATAAGCAATAAAATACTAAGCGACAACTTTGATTTTAACACATCCCTTAACAAGTTTAGATATTTAAGAACAAACACTTTATATCCTAACGACACTACTTCTATTAATTTATTATTAGGCGCATCAGCCGAAGCAACACCAATAGTTACATCAGGCAGTAAATTTTCAGCAGAATTTGCAATGCCAAACAATACAGGAGATATATTGTATATGATTTGGGATTACAGACAGCCAACAGAAATATTCTTAAACCAAGGAATATCTGCATACGATGCATGTTGTAATGGTCAACCTCTTGGTCCAACAATAAACTGTAACACGGTGCAAGGCGGAGGATATGCTTATCCAGATGTAAGAAATGTAGACCTCGGAACAGGAACAGGAACAGTGGAACTGTCTTACGCTGCACTAGGAGAGCCTGATAAATTTATTGTAGAGTTTGATGGTGTTGAAGTTATTAACACAGGTTATAGAGGCAATTCGTCACAACAAGGAGATTTAAATGCGGCTCTTGCAAATTTAGGGCAGCCAGCAGAGGCAATCCAAGGGGTAGGCACGGGTACAGCATCGTTTACAAAATCTACCTCTACAACAACGGCAACAGTAAAAGTTTTTGCACCCATAACTAATAGCACATGGCAGTATACTTTAGGATGCCCTGGTGGAGTAGCCACACCTACGCCAACGCCTACAGCGACTCCAACTCCCACGCCTATAACACCTACTCCTACAGCGACCCCAGCCCCTACACCAACTCCCACGCCTTCACCTGTTGGAGCGTGGTCAACTAATGGTACAGGTCCCAATGGCGTTGATGGTGAAAATTCAAGTTTGGCAGCGTGTAAAAATCGTGGATATCCTACTCCTCCACCCATATATATGAGTGATAGCACAGGAGCAATTGAAACGGCACAAGATATAAGAGATGCCGCTGCGGCAGGTAGAACTGTAAATGTATGGTCTGATGCAAGTGGAACAACACCTTTTATTCCCTCTACAACCTATGGAACAAGACCGTGGTTTGGTATCGTAGCATATAATGGTGGAGGGGGAAGTACACGAGTGGGAATGACAGTTAAAATATCTAGCACTGGAACATTATTAACGACTACAGGAAGTAATTTATTTGATAGTTGTTTAAATACAGTTGATGTTACAGGTAATTATAATCCTTCTACTAGTGTTTGTGCTTGGGGACCTGGACAGTCTACTAACACATACTATCATACTGGTTCAGGTAATTGTCCGCAAACGAGCACAGCTGACCAAATATTTACTGATGTGGATTTAGCTACGCCTTTGAATAATGGCAGCTATAGCTGGTATTATGTTTCAAGTTGTGGCACAACATATGGGGATGTTATAAATACTGATTCAAATGGGCGTGTAATTCAAAATAGTGCGTGTTCAACACCACAGGCATGGTACTTAAATAATGGACAACAACAAGGAGAGTCAAGCGCAAGCACTTCTTGCACATACACTGTCAGCAGTGCTATTCCTGTTTATTTGATATACAATCCAGGTGGTGGTAATATATTTGTACAAAATACAGAGCAATTAGATTTTGCATTTTCTAATAACTATACAGTGCTTGCTTATACTGATATTGGCTTGACAACTGCATTTGATGGAAGTGATTCAGGCACAGGGGTTCCGCTATATTACGGTGCCGCTCAAACAAATGGTGTAACGCCTGGGGTTAATTTTTATATTGGTGCAAATGGTTTACTTAACATTCAGTATCCATCTTCAGGTAATTCATATTATTCGCTATGTGTTCAAGAGTTTACGATGAACCAAGTAGCAAGCTGGTTCTCAAGTAGCGCTGATGCTTGTACTAACGGTCCTACAGCAGCAACTCAAAACTATTATCATGATGGCAGCACAACTTGCGTAACTACATCAGATGTTGTGTGGATGGATAAGGCTAAGAAAACCAAGGTTATAGACTACTTGCAGTATGCAATAAGCAGCAAGTGGTATTATCAAGGATCATCTTGTGGAGCAGGAAGTGGAATTTCTTTAAGATTTAATTCTTCAACTGGAACACCAAGTCAAATTATAAATTGTTAATATATGGCTACACTAGGAACATTTTACTTCGACTCTAACAGCTTTGCAACAGCAACTGCATTATTTACAGATGCTGCTTTAACGCAATGCGCTCCTGATGGCTTTTATTCTGATAGTATTATTTCAAGGCAACAAGTAAATTGCGTTTTACAAGTGGCCGAAACATGTAATTGTGCAGGACCGACACCTACGCCAACAGCGACTCCTACGCCAACACCAACGGTTACCCCAACGCCTACGCCTACGCCTGTACCAACAAGTGCAGTCACGCCAACAGCAGTTCCGTCACAACCTACGCCAACGCCTACTGTGACACCAGTGACACCTACACCTACTGCAGAAATTGTAGCTGGTAAATACTATCAACTCGACCCATGTCCTGGAAGCAGTGTAAGTGAATCGTGTTACATATTTAGCAAAACAGCCTTAGCCTCAGGAGCTAGGTATTTAAATCCAAACACTCAAGATTATTATACATATAATAGCTCAGTGACTGCTAAAAACAATGTCAGCTCCTCTCTTGTGTGTACTGCTATTATGGAATTAGTTCCAAACATAGCAGGTTGTCCACCTCAACCAATTCAACCAGTTACAAATTATTACGTGGTAAGAGATTGTAATACCAATGAAGATTATGTGTTTGCAACTACAAATACTTATGGATTCAACGTCAGATTGGTTGATGGATCCAACAATTATTATATAGTTAACAGTCAAGTGACAGGAACAACAGGATATACAGAACTTACGAATCTCTCATGTGAAGATGCTAATGGTGTAAAAGAAGGACAAGCTGGATTTACTACTTGTGATTACAACTGTCCCGCAGACGAACATTATATCCTTACTAGATGTTTTGGTTATGGTGGAACAGAGTTGACACAAGAAACCGCAATTGCTTTACAGCAAAGAGGAATTAACGTAGGTGATGTCGTATACTCAGTAGACACTGATACTTGCTATACAATAAGCGGTACTGTAAGTAATGTAGGAAGCGCTGTATATGTAGGTGGAATATCATATACATTACCTAGTTGTAGTATGTGTACAAATTCAAATAGTACAACGTCATCATCTAGCGGATCAATATCATCACAAAGTCCACCGCCGCCAACAGGCTTTTAAAATTTAATCTAATGAAATCTAATGGAATCTATATTTATACAAATTGCGAGTTATCGCGACCCAGAGCTTATACCCACAATTGATGACCTTCTTGATAACGCTCACTATCCTGAGCGCTTGGTTATATGCATTGCACATCAGTTTAGCACCGAAGATAAGTGGGATAACCTACAAAAATACGCAAACGATTCAAGGTTTATTATTATAGAAATACCTTACGAAGAATCTTTAGGGGCATGTTGGGCGCGTAATCAAATACAACAACACTATAACGGTGAGACCTATACATTGCAGCTTGACTCTCATCACAGATTTACTCAGGGATGGGATACCGCTTGCATTTCTATGCTCAAGAGTCTTCAGTCTAAAGGTCACGCTAAACCTTTGCTGACTAGTTATATACCATCTTATAACCCTAATAACGACCCACAGGACCGAAATAGAAAGGCTTGGGGCATGTCATTCGATAGGTTTACGCCTGAAGGTGTAGTGTTCTTTATGCCTTATCATATGGAGGCCCATATAAATGAGCCCGTCAAAGCAAGGTTTTATTCTGCGCACTTCGCATTTACTTTAGGAATATTTTGTAAAGAAGTTCAACATGACCCTTTATTTTATTTTCATGGTGAAGAAATTACTATAGGCGTCAGAGCATTTACTTGGGGTTATGATTTATTTCATCCCCACAAAGTTTTGGCGTGGCATGAGTACACAAGACAGGG
>CEPY01000506.1_pt1 | contig 23871 bp, 17 predicted proteins | sample 530421 | NCBI WGS metagenome assembly CEPY01 (sample SAMEA2620065, study PRJEB7988) | marine metagenome | biome: marine biome (ENVO:00000447); feature: surface water layer (ENVO:00002042); material: "saline water (ENVO:00002010), including plankton (ENVO:xxxxxxxx)" | depth 5 m
GATGTTGATGTATTGCAGAGTTCACGAAGATTAGAGGATGGAGAGATCGAAGACGAAGATGTTGTCAAAATGATAGAGAATAACGGTAAGGTTATTCATATGCAACGCTCACCTGATGTGGTGTGTGATAATATCACGGTGCAATTAGGATTATATTTTTATAGACGAAGTGTTATTGTTGATTTCCCTAATTGTGACATGACCCTTGTCAAGTATTGGAAAGGTCTTGATACTATTGGATTTATTGGTAAATATGATGTAATACCATACGATCTAAAGTGTGGTAAAATCAGAGCAGTTGACCGTGCCTGGCACATCCAAGAGGTAGAATGGTTGTTGAACCTGAAGAACTAAGAGTTGCAGCAGATATGCTCAGCAGTGCTACCAACGTGGCATTGCTGGGCACTGGTGGTAATCTTGCCATTGCACAACACATGGCAAGTGACATTTACCGTCACATGAATAAGTTCTGCTTTGCACCAGACAGTGTGAATCAGACTGCACTGGGTGGTGATTATGATTGGAAGATTCCCTGGTTAGATTATGCTGCTAAGTCAGCAGATCTCATCATTCTTATCACTTGCAGGATACAATCACCTGCTGTATATGCTGTTGAAGCACTAGAAAAAGAATGGCGTAGATCACCACCATTCAGAACTCATGTGCTTATTATTGCACCAGAGAAACACGAATATCTTCCTACATTGGTGGTTGAATCTAATTTTTATCACGAATTTGAAGTATTTGCAATGATGTCCATCTATAACATGATGGAAGAGTGTGGTGTTGAGTTACCAGCACTACCACGTCATGCACCTACAAAAGATATTAGTTCACGATGTGATGTATATTGTGTTGATATTGATGGCACACTGACTGAACCACATGATGGTGATCCATGGAACGCAGTACCACGAATGGATCGCATTGATAAGATCAATAAAATGTATGATAACGGTGCTACGATATATCTACAAACTGCACGTGGATTTATCGCTAGTGCACAGAGATACCCTGATGACCCACAAGCACAGCAACGTAATGCTGACTACCTTTGTCGCAGCAGGACTGAAGCACAGTTGAAAGAATGGGGAGTAAAGTATCACAAACTATTCTTTGGTAAACCACGAGCATCAGTTTATGTTGACGATCGTGGATCACATGATAGTGAGTTCTTTGCTATAATGAGTTCTTTACTAGAGTAAACTAAACTTCTTATAACCCTCCGATGTAGGTGTTGCCTCTAACATCTGATGATCAATCCACTCATATGCATCATAGTATTTCTTGATTGGTGTGAACATCTGCAAATGATGTAAGTATCCCTTCTCCAACATATCCTTATGCAATTCATGTGGAGGTTTGAGTGCATCTAAACCTAAGAAGTTATTGACTAACCATGCTCTATCATGGATGTCAATATCATTCCATCGTTCTGTCCAGTGGAAGAATGTCTTTTGTTTATCTGTGAGGAAATCATATCCCCACTTGAGATGAAATAATACACGCTCATAAGTGCGTTCCATCTCATTAGCATGCTTGGTTCTATAGTTTATAATCTTATCGTACAGATGAATCTCTTTACCTAAGAAAGCAGCGTAATATAAATCTGTTCCAGGCCATGGAATATAAATGTGCTCATGTTGATGTAACAATCGTGCCAGAGTATATTGTCTCATCTCTGGATCTGTTAGTGATACTAACCTTGATTCTTCCGGTATTCTGAGTTTAGTCCAGTCTTTCCATACATCACATGACCTGAAAGGTACAAGGAAAGTGATAGGTTTAGGTGCAGCATCAATAGCATCCTGCACATTACTATATTCAGCGTCTCTAATTGTAACTTGATCATCGCGGGGTAGATAGAATAAAGAACCCTTAGGATCAAACTCCTCTGTAACAGCAATTACACCAAGTTCCCACATAAATGGGCATGTTCCATAGTATGGTTTGACCGTAGCAAATTTGTTACGGCGAATCTTATCATAATGGAATCTAGACCAGGAATACATTAGATCACTGTCAAATGTATCCTTCTTAGTATATAATAAATCTGTTCTTCCTATTGCTTCTCGACATACACCTGGTTGAATTCCAAACATAAAAAAAGTATCTGGGTGCTGACCCAGATACCGTGCCATACTATGATGCCACTTATCAGACTGTTGTGCCATTTAGACTATGCCATTCCGCCACCGAACTGTCGGTCGATACCATCTGTAGTAGAACGATAATAACCAACGTGCTCAGTCTTTTCAATCAGGATAGAGTCAACTTCATCATCAGTCAACATACCTTTCTCAAGCAACAACTGAACAAGACCTTCAGTTGATACTTCAATGGAGTCACTATAATATGGTGACCACAGTTCATGGTGAGTATATTCTTCAACTACACCAAATTCACCGGCAAGTGCACGGTTATAAAGAAGACGTGAGTGCTCTACAACATCAGTAGGAGAGCAAGTATAGGGCAACCATTCTTCATCAAGAGGAGTAAAATCAACCTCAAGGTTGATCATATTCTTCTCAGGATTTGCCCACTTGGGATTGCGTGCTGCTGCGACTTCGTAATTAGTAGCCATGTCTTTGTGTATCTCCTATGATTGATCAGGAATAGCGCAACCATAGAGTTGCAGAGTATGCAACCGTAGTGTTTACGGTCACAGAGTTCACAGTAACGTTGACTGATGCTGTGCCGTTGATAGTCATATTATCAGTCGGGATGTTACCAGCAACACTCAGGTTATCAGTAGGAACGTTACCTGCAACGCCAGTGTTTTGTCCACCCACGTTGACAGAACCACCAACACTCAAGTTATCAGTAGGAACACCTCGGTTCACGTTATAGGATCCACCTTTACCACCTTGAATGTTACCAGAAACATTCACGTTGGTGTTACCCTGGATGTTACCACCTTGAAGGTTACCGCTCAAGTTACCCTGGATGTTACCGCCAGACAATGAAGTATTGCCTTGAACATTACCACCAGACAGTGACAGGTTACCACTTGGGTTTGCCTGGACGTTACCAGAACCACTACCGGAACCAGTACCACTACCAGAGTTGACTAGGGCAGCACCCGAGTCATAACCCATACACCGCCAAGAACCAGACGGTGTTGTGTTAGATACTCGACCAGTGGCGTCGGAATAACGTAACGAGGAACCTGCTAGTGTATCACCAGGATCATATTGTGTATTACCTGACGACTGCTGCATGAAGGCATATGTGCCAACATCACCAACAGAAGCGTTAGCGTTGATAGCAGCAGTCAGAGTAATTGATGCCGTGTTGATGGCACTAATCCTCTTATCAGAGTCAACCGTAATAACGGGGACAGCAGATGATCCACCGTATGTACCAGCAGATACGTCTGTTGTTTGGTTTACGTTTGACCCAGTACCGTATAGAGCCATTGATTTATCGGTCTCCTATCGTAAAGTTATTTAGGTGAACAGAGGAATGAGTAATAAGAATTAGACTTCTTCCATCAGGAATCGGAATTTCTTGCCACTACGACGGTTAGTAATATACAGATGCTCTTCACCTTCTTCAATCAAGTAAGAACCCCAAGTGCCATCAATGCTGTTAGGACCTTTTGCTTCGTTGCTCAGATCCAAGTCAGAACTGTAGACATTTGCCCAACGGGTGCTGGATGAACCAAGATCCCTAGTGCCATTTGCATTAGGAATAATGTTCCCGGACATTGTTAGTGTGCCGGAGAATGTGTCAGATGTATTAGACCTCAAGAAATTACCAGAAGAAATACCATCCAAAGTGTCAGCATCTAGACCTGAACCAGAACCATCCACTGTCTTGAGAAGTGTCAAGATTTCACTAGCAGTCTGATCAGCAGTAGCACCAGACTCAATACCATCTAGTTTAGAACCATCAGTTGCAACATCACGACCATCAACAGTTCCAGAGACCGCGATATTACCTGATACTGAAACACCACTGGATGAGGTTTCAAATTTCTTAGTTCCAGCTTCATACAATTCTACCGAACCACCAGAAATAAACTTAGCAGAGTAAGAGAATGAATGGTTTGATATTGTTGTTGTGTTGTTATTGAGAATTTGAATATCACTATTATTAGAACTATCAATCTCAACTTTTAGATTGCCAGTGTCATTATGAAGGATTGAATTTGATCCATCATGATACACATGGAGATCGCCACCTGATCCAAACCTTGCCTTTACGTCGTCATTGAATGTGAGATTACCAGAGGTCTTTGTGTCTCCAGTATCACTACGCAAGAATGAACCGCTAGAAACGCCATCAAGCGTGTCAGCATCCAGACCTGAACCAGAACCATCCACGGTCTTGATCAGTGCCAGGATCTCGGCAGCACTTTGATCGGCAGTAGCACCAGACTCAATACCATCTAGTTTAGCACCATCAACCGAAAGATCACGCCCATCGACAGTCTGAGAACCAGACATGACGATGTTACCAGTCATCGTACCACCAGCAAGAGGCAGTTTGGTAGCAATGCTGCTGGTGATAGTGGTAGAGAAATCACTATCATCACCCAGTGCCGCGGCCAACTCATTCAGAGTGTCAAGTGCACCAGGAGCACCGTTGACAAGGTTATTGATAGAAGTATCAACGTATGCCTTGACCGACTGTTGAGTAGGAACCTTGGTGGCACTGTTACCAGACATATTGTCTTGATCGGTAACAAAACTCATCGCAGCAGTGCTAGTATCACTGTTCATCACAGCGCCAGCAGCATTCACATTGGTAGCATCGGTTACATCAGCACCAGATTCAATACCATCCAGTTTGGAACCATCAGATGCAACATCGCGACCATCAACTGTACCACTTACGGTGATATTGCCAGTAACATCAAATCCACTCCCAAGGAAGGAAGAAACTATGCTGTTATCAATAGTAACATCAACAGTTGAACCACTGCTGCCAGCATCACTTGCGGTAACACTAGTATCACCATCCGCAATCGAAGTAGTATCAATAGCGGTGGTACTTGCACTAGTAACAATACCACGGTTGTTTACCGTGATGATGGGAATAGCAGAACTAGAACCATAAGCACCAGCACTTACACCAGAGGTGGCAAGTTTGCTGTTAGCAATACTACCTGCCAACTGAGCATTGGTAATCGTACCAGACAGTGAACTAGTAGGATAGTTAGTAGCATCCGACAGATCAAATGCCGGAGTAGCGTCAGAACCACCCAAAGAAACAGAAACACCACCAAGGGAGATGCTGCTGTTAGACAGCAAAGAGTTACCAATACCACCAGCAAGTTTAGAGGCAGCAATACTTCCTGCCAACTGTGCGTTAGTAATAGTACCAACCAGACTGCTAGTGGGGTAATCAGTAGCATCCGAAAGATCAAATGCTGGGGTAGCATCAGAAGCACCCAAAGCAAGACTTACACCACCATAAGATACGCTGCTGTTTGACAGCAAAGAGTTGCCAATACTACCAGCAAGTTTACTAGCAGCAATACTGCCTGCCAGTTGAGCATTAGTGATGGTACCAACCAGACTGCTGGTGGGATAGTTAGTGGCATCAGCGAGGTTGAATGCTGGGGTCAGATCAGATGCACCCAGTGCCAGTTCAACACCACCATAAGATACGCTATTGTTAGCAAGTTTGCTGTTGACAATACTACCTGCCAACATAGCATTGGTGATACCCAGTGATTTGACACTGAGTTCATCACTTGAAAGTTGGATAGAAGAATCATCAACGTTGATGGCAAGAGATACTGAACCACCCAAAGATGCAGTACCACCACCACTCAAACCATTACCAGCAACAACACCAACGGTACTGTTAGACAGTTTAGAGTTAGCAATACTACCTGCCAACTGGGCATTAGTAATAGTACCAACCAGACTGCTGGTGGGATAATCAGTAGCGTCTGACAGATCAAACGCAGGAGTAGCGTCAGAAGCACCTAGTGCTAGGGAAATACCACCAAAAGATACGGTGCTATTTGCCAGGTAAGCATTAGCAATAGCAGTACCCTGCCAGACACCAGAGGCGATCGTGCCAACAGATGTCAGGGAAGAGTTGACAACACCAGAACCAAGTGTGGTAGCACTCAGAACAGAAGTATCAGCAATCTGGAATGTCTTACCACTTACAAGATTGATGTTCTCGGAGAACTCCCACTGATCGTTATCGTTTTGCCACAGAATAGTGTGGTCAGAGTCTCCCTTCAGGATAATACCACCACCATTGGCAGAAGTATCAGAAGGAGAAGAAGTAGCACCCAGTTCAAGGTGCTTGTCATCGACCGAAATTGTGGTCGAATTGATGGTAGTTGTGGTACCATTGACTACGAGGTTACCACTGACCGTCAGACCAGCACCAACCACAACACCACCACTCAGGGTGATGTCATCCATCGTAGCACGACCAGTTACATCTGGAGTTGCAATGGTAGGACTCGTACCAAAGACCAGAGCACCAGAACCAGTCTCGTCAGTTACGACAGAACGGAGGTTGGAACTAGAAGGAGTTGCCAGGAAGGTGGCGACGTTGTTAGCAAGACCAGCAACACCGGTGCTGATCGGAAGACCAGTGGCATCAGCAAGGTTGAATGCTGGGGTAGCATCTGAACTACCGAGATCAACAGAGACACCACCAAAGGAGACGCTATCGTTGGTCAGTTTGCTGTTAGCAATACTACCTGCCAACTGAGCATTGGTAATAGTACCCGTCAGACTGGTGGTAGGAAGATTAGTTGCATCCTGAAGATCAAATGCAGGAGTTGCATCAGAAGCACCAAGATCAACAGAGACACCACCAAAGGAGACGCTATCGTTGACCAGTTTGCTGTTAGCAATATTACCTGCCAACTGGGCATTGGTAATAGTACCAGTCAGGTCACTGGTTGGTAGATTACCACTAAAAGTTGTTGCGGAAAGTGTGCCGCCACTGAAAGTCAGTGCAGAATTATCTTGAAGTTCACCACCAGTACCAGCAATCACCACACGACCAGAAGTCAGGTCGCTAATCTGTGCACTAGCAGCAGTAAGACCTGCTGAAACATTTACAGTGGTTGCTTTGAGGAAGGTAAGAGTAGAGATACCAGTGATTCTCTGGTTCGATGCTGTTACCTCATCGTAAGAAAGATCGCCAGTGACTGCAAGATCGCCCAGGACCGAAAGGTCTCCGAACATGCTAACATCAGCGGCGAACGTAGACACGCCAACGTGGGATGAAAGACCAGCAATAACCTGCTGATTCTTTCCACCAACCTTAGCTAGTTCCCTGGCTCTTGACATGGCGTATTATCGTACAAGTAATTCGATAATATTATTTATCTTCTATTTCATCCTGACTCGGAAAGCGATACGTTGAGTCATTTCACCAGCGTCTGCTTTTGGTGGTAATGTCATATGAGTCTGATAATGTGGATAAACAATCACCCTACCAGGTCGATTACCTATAATTTGAGATGACCACCCAAGGTCATAGTTATGTTTCCAATGCTTGGCACCAGTTACAGTGTCATCAAAGTATAAGAAATCCCCACCCCAATCGGGTCGCCATTGTCTATTACTAACATACAATACTGTATAATATCTATCAGACTTGGGATCAACATCTGCACTGGAGTCCTTGTGCATTTGTCCAACTCGATTACCAATCGGTTGTGATGAAATTGGTTCAGCACATCTCGCGTTGAGATATACTCTCCAACCTTTCTTCATCTCATCAGCACTGACATTATATTTGTCAGCAAACTTTCTATTATTTTTGAAGTCTCTGGGATGACCACCTAGACCAGCAATATCTTCAGGCAATCCTTCTACTTCAGCACCATTATCAAATACCTTATCATTGATAATAGTCCACAATTCATAGATGTTAGGATGTCTGATTCGTAGTGATTCCTCACCCCATGCCATTGGAGACCTGTACATTGAGAACCTTAGCAGGTCCAACATACCCATGGGTCCTGATTCTTTTGATATGAAGTGCCGACCAGCAAAAACCCCATCTTCTGCTGGAATATATTCGGACATTGATTCACCTGCCCTAATTAGAGCAGTACGACCAACCCATTCTTGATACCAAGAAAGGGTTTGGCAGTAATTGTAAATGCTATCTGATAAAGTTTGAGGAACTATGTCGTCATAGTACTTAGCGTACATTATAATCTGTTGCGAGGAACAGGGACATTATTCAGTTAGAGCACCACTATTGGGAGTTGTGCCATGTCCCTTTATTATTAGACCTCAGTCAAAGCAATCTTGTACTTCTTACCTGTAATATTGTTGATCATATAGATGTTTTCATCACCTTCTTGCAACGTCCAGTTGCCTTCAGTGCCATCTACATCATTACCACCTGAACCAACATTACTAAAGTGCATGTCGGAGGTGTAGACATTTGCCCAGCGAGAACCATCTGCACCCAGATCACGTGTGCCATTAGCATCTGGCAGCATGTTACCATTCAAGGTAATATCACTAACTGAGATGCTAGGAGTACCAGTCAATCCAGTAGCATTACCGTTGAATGTACCAGCAGTCAGAACATTTGTTCCGGGGTTGTATGTAAGATCAGTATCAGTTCTAAGTGCCTCACTACCAGTTGCAGTATCTACAAAGGTAAAGTAGTGAACAGCATTTGTAGTATTGGTAGGAACCAACACACTGACAGCAGATGGAAGATTGGTTAGATTGGAACCATCACCATGAAATTCTGTAGCAGTTACAATACCACTAGTATGGAGGTTCTGTGTGATGGCACCAGCAGTGTCACCAACAATAATGTCACCATCCTTGACAGGGAGGATAGCAGTTACATTACCACTGTACTCAGAGTGTGGTGCTGCCTGGACTCTAGTATAATGAGCGTTACTAACCTCACAGTAGTAATCAATACGACCAGGAGTGCTATCACTACTACGAATCTCAAGCAGATTAGTTACGGTAGAGATACCCGCAGCATTGATAGTACCAGTTACGTTACCAGTCAGAGGACCAATAAACTCGTTCGCAGTAGCAGTTCCGTCAACCGTAATACCATTAGTGGTAGTCTCAAATTTCTTCAGAGAATTATGATACAGTTCTACACCGCCATTCTGCACAAAACTAGCAGAAGATTCGGTGCCATTTGCCTGAATATAGACCGATTTACCTTTTAGATAGATGTCCTCAGAATTACCACCATCAAGGATATTATCATTTCCATCATGATAGATCTCTAAATCATCAGATCCAAAGATAAGTTTATTAGTTCCACTAACTTCAACATTACCATTGAATGTAGAGATACCACTAATAAGTAAGTTGGTGCTATTCAGATATGTTGCAGTAGAAACACCTGGTGCATTCAGGTTACCATCAAATCCAAATGATCCAGCAGGTGCTACGAAACCTGAGTTTGTGGTAACAATACCAGTGATCATCAGGGTTGTTCCCATCAACTGGGAAATCGTAGAGACACCACTAGAATTGAGGTTACCATCAACAGATTTGGTGGCAGTAACAAAACCAGCATTTACATCACCAGTTACATCACCAGTGAGGTTACCATCTACATCACCTTCCAGATCACCATAGAAATTGGTGGCAGTTACTGCTGCACCTGCTAAGTTACCCTTGAACTGTACACCAGCAGTAACAATACCAGTAGCATTTACATGCTCAAACCGTCCTGTTACACCAATAGAAGCAATACCAACTGTTACCTGACTTACAGTAAGACCAGCACCAATGCGGAAGGTAGAAACATTCCCAAATGCTTCGGTACCATCAGCATTCTGCATCGTAGAACGTGCATCTGCTGCTGAGAATATAGTTACAACACCCGCTCTACCAGGTTCAGGGTAGAATGACAAACCAGCACCCACCTTGATAGTGGTAATACCAGTTGCACGTACAAATTCGTCAGCGTCTGCAATCGATAGAGTTGACTTCTCTACAAATACAGTGGCAACACCAACCTCAACACCACCAAAAGTTTGTTTAGTTTGCTCAACGTTGATACCATTACCAACAAAGTTGAATCTAGTAACAGATCCAGCATATCCTGTTGGAGTAATACCCTCATCGGATACTGTCAATCCTGAGGCAGTACCAGAAGGAGATCCACTCGGTTCTGCCCAATATCTTTCGCCAGTAACAGTACCATAAAGGACATAGTTATTGTCCGAAGGCAAACCCAGGTTAGGTTCCGCCTCCTCGATTCCAAGGAAGGATGGAAACCCAGGAGTTTGTTGACGTTCTGTGGAAAGTCCCGCGTAGGAAGTAACACCTACACGTCCAGACAATAATCTTGGCATCTTACTTAGCGTTTTCTAGAATAGAAATAATACACTTCATAGTGTTATTTTGATCTCCCTCAATTTTGAGGATGTCACCCGTCTCCATGACAAGACGACCGTCAATAAATGACATAGCGTCCTGATGGGGAACACGTGCAGAACGTACCAGTTCAGTATCAACGGAGTCTCTGCTGTGCTTTACAGTAAAAGAAGTTACAGAAGATCCTTGGCCGACGTTAGCAACGTTGCCATAAATCACCAGAGCAGCAACACCAGGAGGGCAAGTATAAATGCCAACAGCTGCATCAGTGATAGTATGCGTGATCGTTCTAAATTTATTGAGTGGGATTGCAGCCATTTTACATCTGTCCTCCTAAGGAAATAATCAGCGGCGTGAGTGTTGCTTGGATACTCTTATTGAAAGCGTCTCCAGTAATGGTGCCTGTTTGTTGATTGATAGTAAAACCATCACCAACTTTCAGGTTACCTCTTTCGTCAGTGGACGTGTAAACAACTCTACCTCCACCCTCAGAAACAGTTTCGTTTTCCGGAATCGTAACACCACCATTTCTAGGTAGTGCATTGGCGATGGTAAGACCAGCACCAACAAATTCAAAGGTGTACGATGATGCGAGAATCAATGATTGTCGCTGGAACGGAACTGCTGACCCAAGACCGACCGTTGCCGGTAGATTCTGGTCAATAGTAATCGTCGAAACGCCAGCAGTTACCGGCGTAGCAGTATTTATGGTAAAATAAGCAGGTCCAATCTCAGAATTAGCAACAGCAGTCGTTCCTGAGTTAGGAGATGCAATCTGCACAGATGGTGTGCTGCGATATTGATTACCTGTTGCAAAGATATTGACAGCAGTAACCTGTCCAAATCCATTGACAACTGCCACACCCTCAGCAGTTGCACCGTTCGGTCCAGTAGGAGGTGCAATGGTAACTTTGGGAGGATTGGAAGAAGTATAACCACTACCAGCGTTGGTTACATTGATCTTGACAACTTCATTGAACAACTCTCCCAGGTAAAGCACCTGACCAGAGTAAGGACGTTCAGTAAGACCAGATACCACAATAGTATTGTCTTCCTCAATCGCATCTTCTGCCAGCGTGCCAGAGTTGGTGACAGTACCAACACCGGATGCTACGATACCAAAGGTACCGAACGATGCGTTAGAGTTGTTCAGGTCACACTGACCACCACTGACGCAGGAGATAGCATACTCATCACACACAGTGAAGATAGACACCAACTGTGCATAACCATCATTGGAGATCGTAACACCGATACCACCCTGGTTATATTGTGTGTATGAGTCAACCACCATGGACTTGGTGCCATCAGCATGGTCACCATTGATCCTCATACCAATACTATCAGGAACAAAGTTCGTGCAGTTCCTTACATATGGGGACTGAGTGATGATACCAGCAATTCTTGCATGACTACCAGCATCACCCACGTTGATCGTGAAGGTGTCAGTGGTAACAGCAGTGATCGCAGTCATGATGCCAGCAACATGATCACTAGCACGGGGATACTTGTGGTCAGTTGCAAAATTGTCCGCCTCACACTGGAATGTCAGACTAGACGTGACAATACCTACACTGTCACTGACGCTGAGACCATGACCTGCTACTGTAACAGTGCTAACACCACTGATAGGATCATACAAGAACGCAGTAGGTGTCAAAGATGAACCAGTGTGCCAGTTAGGTCCAACCTTGATACTGTTGACACTCTTGACAACACCGACGCTCAATGTGATAGTATCGGTGGTGACAGAATCAATGTCTACAAAAGTATTATATGCGGGGTCACCTGATCTAGGATATGCTACCTGCTTGTTATGGTTGTCAGAGTCACAAGTAAAGGTCAGTGCACCGTTAGCGATCTTGATCCGATCAGTGTCGGCAACACCGTGACCAGCACTGGTAAGGACTAGTGCACCAGTAATAGGATTGTATGTAGCAGCAGTTACATTTTTCTGAGCACTATTAGACTCTACTGTAAATGCATTAGAAACAGTGCCACCAACGTAGGTGTGAGTACCATTGTCTCGGTTGAATCTATGACGGTTTGGCACACCTTCCGGCGGGAAGGTGATCATGGCACCAGTGTTAGCAGCACCCACAAATGACATGTTCTGAATCAGAACACCATTGTGAACTTGGAAAAGATCTTGACCTACATTGTTAGGGATAACCTGAGTGTTGCGAAGGTCATCGCCGTCGATTGAAACATTACGAGGAACAAAGATAGGATTGTTCTCGCGGTATATACCACCAGCGACACGGATCACATCACCAGCACCCACAATCTCAGTGGTTGCTTTGATAGTGCGCTTGGCAGTGCTCAGAGTTTTGCCATCATTAGCATCATCACCATCTTCTGCAACGTAGAATACGTTCAGGGTGGAAGCACCAGCGCCAACCCATTGTAGTTTGCCAGAAGAGGTTGCTGCAAGGACAGAAGCAGCAGCACCAACAGTGCTGTTAGAGTCACGCCACACACCACTGGCGCGAGTCTCCAGAGTGATGTCTAACGCATACTCTGGTTGCGTGCTACCAATACCGACCCGCTGATTATCCTCTCGGTAGGTAAGTTTCGGGGAACCACCAAACTTACCGTTCGCTTTCTTATACTGTACATCATAAACGTTGCCAGCAGCATCTGTCTCAATCTCAGCGAGATCAGTCCAAGATACAGCAGTTCCCACACTAATCAGTGCTTGACCGTTATTACCAGCACTTTCATTACTATCATATAATCGTTTTCGTACGATTACATCTTTATTGAAATCAACATCCTTACCAGGTTGAGTTGAACCGATGCCAACTTGACCAGCGGCAACAATACCATCGAAGTTTGCTGTAGGTTGAACATCTAAACCGTAAGCGGGATTGGTTTTACCAATACCCGTACGGTTATTATCAGCATCAACAACTAGTGCGTCGTCTCCAACCTCAAGTCCCTTCTCAATGCCAAATTTCTTGTTTACCGCTGCCATTTACAACAAGACTCCTGTATAAGGTTATTTATCAAGCAATACGCATAATGAAAGCGAGAACATAATATGGGGGCATGTTTGCACCAGTGCCACTTACACCTTCATTAGCAATCGCAGTACTCGTAGTGGTGGCAACTGTGACACCAGTGCTTTCGTCAGTGGTGCGATAGTATTGTGCATCAGTCTCATCAAAGTCACTATCGGCGTCATATGTGAATTGACCAGCAGACCTATTTGGCCAAGTATTACTGTTAGCAGCACCGCCGAGTTGGTCATCTCCGGGGAAGATGTGGTTGTGCTCTGGATCAGTAACTGTAGATGTAGAGGTCGATGTTGCGGTGTGATCGTGTTGAACAACCACAGCATTAGCACTACCACCAGTTGTACCAGCGGTGTATGTGTCACCCGAAGACAACACAAATCGATCCTTCAGGTTAGGAGTATTGTTGTTACCATCACAGAGTGCCCATCCGGAAGGAACACTACCTCCACTCCACATGATAATACCACCAATAGGAGTAATACCATTACCAGAGAAGGTGTCAGCAGTACATGTACCGCCCACAGTAGCATTATTGGTAACAGAAAGAGTATTAGCAGTCAGAGTGTTACCACTGAATGTAAGACCACTATTGTCTTCCAGTTCTCCAGATGCACCAACAATAACAACGCGAGATGTCGTCAGATCGCTGACCTTTGCACTACCAACAACAGCAGTATTCGATGTGAAGTCAGCACTAACAGACAAATCACCAGTCAGTGCACTGTCACCAGTGACTGCGAGTGTGTTAGAACCAGCAGATGCAGCACCCAGGGCAAGTTTGTCGAAGGCGAAATGATCTGTTTGATCAACAGTGATAGGACCAAATCGCTTCCAAGGTTGAGAAGAATCAGTGGTACGAACCCAACCGATGTATCCTCCCTTCTCAAATGTGGTGTTCAGAATGATCTGATCCGTGCTGGATGTGGGAGCAGTTTGATTGCTACCATTGATACCAACAAATACGCTGGTACCAACATCACCACTACGATTACCCTTCAGTTGGATGTCAACCAAAGAACTATTACCAAGACTGTAGAAGTTTTGCTTGACAGTCAGGTCATTGAAGTCAACCGCAGGAGGAATCTCCGTTGCCAGAGTGGTATCAAAAGCATTGATAGTGAACTTCTCTTCACCAGTCAGAGCATCAATCTTCTTACGACCGATGAAGTATTCGCCCCGGTCATTCATGCCGGAGTAAACAACACTACCACCGCGAGAAGATACAGACTGGGCAAGCAGTTGCTGCTTATCATCCAGGACACGATCTTGCGTCTGGGGCAAGGCAGTGCTATAGTTACCAGGTCCGTAACCAACATACTCAAAGGTGTGTCCAGAAGCACGGATCACACTGTGACGACGCTGCTCAACAGGCAGAACTTTGATCTTGACAGCGGCAGAATACTGGTTGTGTGCTTCTGGGTTGGTGCCCAAGCAACCACGGATGATTCCATTCTTCGCGTTGTTTGAGATACGAACAATCTCATTCTCAATCTGAAGATAATCGCCGCGACGGATCTTATTGTTATCTTGCAGAGTAATACTAGTGGAACTAGTTGTAAGACCAGAACTAATCTCAGTCGTTACACCACCATAGATGGAGATCGTTTGTCCCTTAGAACGGTTGCTGATACCAGCACTGTGTGCAATACAGTTAGGACCGTTGAAGTTAGGTGATGTCGCTGACGGGATAGAAACTGTCAGAGAAGAACCATAACCGATGCGATCCAGGACAGCAAACTGACCATTGTAGACACTGTTAGCACCACTGATAACAATCTCATCACCACGACGCAGACCGATGTCACGGTTCATCGTGATTGTTGCGATTCCGCTAGAAGAATCGTGGACAATGTTGGAGACCGCAGTGGCAATACCCACGTGGTAAACAAAACCACCAGTGGATGCAGCAGACACAGTGCCTTCATACATCAGGATCTTAGGATCCGTTACATTGGTAATTCTTTGCAGACCATTGTACGCAGTGCTAGTAACACCGACCACCTGAATAACATCACCAACGTTGTTATCAATCTCAGTGACTGTAACAGTTGCATCAGTTCCAGATGCAGAGAAAGGAACACCTTTGACTGTCAGAACATCGTTGACACTGTATCCAGAACCAAAGTCAACAACATCGAGCGAGGAGATAACACCGGCAGCAGCAACAGTAACATCAGCAGTTGCACCTTTACCAGTACCACCCTCAAGGTTGACACTGAAGTAGAACTCAGCGTTACCACCACCGGTACCCAGGTTGCTACCACCAGTAAGACTTCCTACAGTCTTGATGCTGTTGAAACCGTGCTCAACTGCAAAGTTAGCACTGATGTCAGTACCAGAGACAGTTGCTTCAGTGACACCAATACCAATACCAGTGTCTTCAATAATTGCTAGAGTTGACTCGCGAGTGATGCTGTTAGCACGGTCGTTAGACTGAACAAATCCGATGTCATCACGCACAGCATAAGATACTGTAGGTTCTGGATCGTCTACAGGGTTGTCAACGTCAATGTCAGGACGCAAGTCATTGATGTTCTGGGCAAACCTATTTTTACCAATGTCATATGGTGACACCTCAGGGATGTTACCATACTCAAGCATCGTCAGGTTGTAAATGCCATCCTGAACACCAGACTTATACTCTTGTACCGTCTGGTGGTTGAACACCTGATATGCATTACCATAGTCCTTACGAACAAAGTAAGGTGAGAAAGTACGACCAGATCCAACAACACTCTCATCATGGCGAGTGTATGGAGTTCCTGTGGTAATCGTACTAATGCCACCGGGGTTGGTGTTCAGTCCAACTCTAAAGGTTTTCTTGTCATCAATCTGAAGAACTTCAAACAGACCGTTGAAACCAGAGTTATCTGTTCCGTCAGTATTGTTAGTAGATTGCAGACGGTTGATCTCAATGATCTGTCCACGACGCAGGTTGTGGGAGAACTTAGAGGTGATAACACCAACATTAGAAGACCAGGAGGCGTCAATGATGCTAGTTCCTTGACGCAGATCAATGTCACTAGTCAGGTCAGTGTTATCATTCTTGAATTTATCATCATCAATAACACTGCTAGTATCTTCTAAAGAGTAACCATTTTGTGGAGGTCCAGCAGTAGCACTACCATCAGGCAGAACATAGCGCAGTTGATAGATTTTTTGGATGTCCTTACGACCATCACGCTTTCTCTCAATATAAGACCGAGTAGTCTCAGGCGTGATTGCCGTCTGGTTTGCTACAATAGCGGCATGGAGGTTGTTGCCAGTCTTGACAGTGATATACCAACCATTGCTATCATACTGGATAGGATGTCCAGGTTCTCCAGGTGTCTTATAGCGAACTTCAGAAGTAACAGTGAGACCACCACCCAGGTTGTTGATACCTGTGATGGGGTTGTTTGCAGCAGCATTCTCAGGAGTTGTGGCGATCCGGATCTGATCGTTTGCTAGAGAATTTGTAATAACATAGTAATCAGTATCATAATCAATACCATCAGGAAGAGAACCATTATCAGAGAAGAATCTTACACTCTCTCCAGGGATGAATGTGTGGTTCTCTTGCAGGGTGATGATATTGCTGGTGATGCTACTGATACCTGCATTGGTACCAACCCGGTGCACTTTCTTACCAGAAGGTCCAGCACCAGTCAGCACAGTCATCAACACCTCAGCGGTGCGGACAGTGCCATCGATGTTGACCTTCAACAGTTCACCAACTCTCTGTCCAACGGTGTATACACCAGTGGTTGCTGGAGGAATGCTATCCCGCTGATTGTAGTCTCTCAGATATAGTTTGGTATCACTGGCAGCAGCAGTTTTATCAACATCCAGTTTCAACCAGTTGCTGCTGGTCTCTTGGGTAAAGTCTCGCTGTGCAGGGAGAATACCAGTAATATAACCTTTGTCGTCCTTATTGAAAGCGTTCTGTTTGAAACCATCTGCCTTCAGAGCTTGTGCCCCGAAGTTAGAGTTAGAGTTAGTAATTGATGCGTCAGAACCTGAGTCACAAATAAAGTGAACACCGCAACCCACCGCAAAGGTAGACACCAACTGAAGTTGTGCGCTGTTAGACGCCTTGATGTGGAAACTTTCGTAGGTTGGTTTATGCCGTGCTAAACCGTCTGTGTGCAGCAGAGTACTAGAACCCAGTGCTGACTGATCTTGGTATGTGCCAGTTGTGGGATTGTATTTTACAAATGCATTATCATCCTTGTTCAAGGAAACCCCAGTAAACTGGGCAAGCACCATAGATTTGAATCCAGTTGCCTTGGCACCATCAGCATGGAGACCATTGACACCAAACACCGACCGCACAGAGCAGTTGAAAATGTATGGGGAGGCACTTGTTACAGTGTCACTCTCAACGGTGACCGTAGGAGACAACCCACTAAGGTTAGGTGTAGCAGTGGTAGCAGGTGCAGTGGTAACACTGTAGGTAAACAGAGTGTCACTCAGAACCTGAGACACAATATGGACACCATCGTACTCGGTGCCATTGACATTGCTATTGCCAGCAACACCAACAATACTGATAGGAGTACCTACAGAGAGACCATGACTGTCACTGGTAACCACAGAAACTACAGTGGTTGCAGTCGCAGAAGAAGGATTGACACCAGAATAGATGTCAGCAATCTCAATAGCACCAACCTGAGAGATAGCACCAACAATACGAGATTCATCAATGACTTTCTCAAAGTCACTGTTAGTCGGATATGATGGGATTGCCCGACCACTATTGTTACCATATGCCAGACTCAACTTGGCATAGTACATGTCCAGGTCGGTAAGACCCTTACCATCTACCAGGTTCGCACCATCAGCATACTCAAAGCAAGTGAGTTTGTGGTGGGAGAAGTTTGGAGTATATACGTTTGTTGTATAATCTTTGAAGATCCTATCTGCCGGGTCACCATCAAACAGGGTGAACTCTCGGAAGTAGCAACCACCAGTTACTCGGAACAGAGCAGTAGCAGGGATGCTATTGTTAGCAGGATCTGGTACGTATTTCGGTCTAATCTTAGTCTTACGCAGGTCTGAACCCACGATAGACGTGCCCCGAGGCATGATGACACCACCATGAATCGAGTTGAACTGATAAAGAACGTTGTCGGAACTCTGGATATTGAAGTTAGAACCAACGGAAAATTCGTTGATACTAACACTACCGCCACTCACATTGGTGGTGCTACCAGAGGTGTCGATCTGGTAACCAGGACGGTTATCAATATAGTGTACACCAGGTGATACGACAATAGTTGTCTTATCAAACTTATCGTTATCCTTTCCAAGCTGGAACGAGAACCTAGCAGATTCTAGCAATGCTCTTTGGATCGTCCTAAACGGGCGAGTCCGTGAGTTGCCAGTATTACTTACGTCATCTGTTGCATCCAGTTCTTCTGGATTGACGTATATAACATTACCCTGAATGTTCTTCAGGAAATTTTCAAGTCTACTTAGGGGCATTACCTATTCCAGACACCATTCCTTCAGACTATTTAGGGACCGTCATTATTATGTTTTCGGTAAATGAGATCCCAAATATCGGTGTCTTCCTCAGGAGGTTCCGGAGGTTTAGGTTCTTCTGCTCTTTTGTCCTCTTCTGGCATCAGGAATAAACTAGTTCAATTTCTTCGTCAAGTTGGAGTGCAGTATTAGTCAGTGTCCAGACGCTCATGAACTGATCTACAGTATCGCATTCAAGTTCTTGAACTCCTCCGGCAGAACCGTAAATGGTAAAGTACCGTCCAGGAATGTTGATCTCGACTTTGGTGACGTGCTGATCATCTGTCCAGGTGTCGATGTCGAAAGTCATGTGTTGGATGCGATTGAAACCATTATACCCTACCAGGCGTCTCAGAGCAAGTCTGCTGTGACAGTAAAGTAAGCGTTTATGACGCCACCACCGCTATTGCGGATTACGACAGACTTACCGTAAGGCATGGCATGCACAAACAGTTCTTGGAAAACAGTTCTGGGGGTGAGTTGAACGTGAATAGTGTCTACGTCAATCTTACCGCTCCAGTCTTCAGGGAGATCAATAATCCCATCAACGGTCACTGTGCCGCGAAATTCAACTTTGTTCATAATAAAGACTCCGTGTACTATGTATTATAGCACGTTACTTGGTAATAGTGTTACGAGGACCTCGATATCGCTCGTCTAGAATGTTACGTTCTTCATCATCTGGTGCCATGAATACGTTGGGGTCAGGATAGTCTTCCCAAGTTTTGCCTTCATAGTCAGTGATAAGAGGGTTGATGTCCTTCCTCTCACCATACACATGGTAGAAACAGTCGATGTCAGCACCTGAAGCGTTTCCGCCAACATGCTTCAACACAATCTTGGTGTTGTCAAACTCCTTGACAATGATGTCCTGTTGTGCTCCAATAGCAGTAAGAGACACAGTGATACTGTCCTCATACACCAGGTTTACCCAGTATTCAGGCAAAGTAATCTCATTGGTACCAGTCAGTCTGCCACGGTGATACACAGCGACTTCCGGTCCCTCAATACATGCATAGCGCAGTCGATGTCCTTCCTTTGTAGGGTGCTGGATGTCGAATGACTTACCCAAAGCATCTGCTGTAGCAAATCTACTAGCGAGTCTACCCTTGTTCAGGCAGTCAACTTTACCAGTGACATACACATCTCCATCAATATAAACAGCATTTACTGCCTCTTCCCCAATAACCTCAACGTCACCATCAACTTGCAGTGCCCTGCCTTTGACACCAGACTTGAACTTATCAATGTCCGTGCCAATGTTGACAGTTGCCTTAGCAAATCCACTGTGCTTACCTGCAATGACAGGTCCCGTAGCAACTAGTGTACCATTGAAGGGTTTATCACCATCTAAAGTCTCTTTAGCGGTGTCAAGTTTTGCTGGTTGTTCTCTACCAATATAGACTTTACCAGTCTCAATGTCCCTAATTCCTGCCATTATTCTACAAGAGAGTTGATGTAATCGCCCAAGGCGGGCGGGATGAGTTTAGATTGTGGTTCATGGATGCGAACCATGTCCCCAATAATGATGTTGAATCCTTTTGAGTTAGACAGCAATTTGTCCGCAGCATTGATAGTTACGTTATGTCCTATCAACTTAGTGAAGTTCTTTCCTTCAAAGTGAACATCATGTTCTGCATGTAAGTAGATGTCACCCGTGCTGGGATCCGTCGCCTTCATGATGATGTCTTTTGCTATCACATTGAAGGTTCCCTTACAATCAATATTGATGTCACCCTCAGACTTGATATTGATCGGACCCGCACCTTTTTGGATGAGGTTAGAACCCTTGTCATTTTCAGTGGCACGGAGTTCCCATCCACCATCTTCAAAGATTCGCAAAGATGCAGCAGATCCAGCAGCGCAAGCGATCTGGGATCGGCGAACTGCTTTTCCTTCCTCTTCCTTGCCGATTCTAAATGAACCATCCTCAGGATGATTTACAATATATGGTGGGATTTTTGACATTAGTACCCTTTAGGACAATCAATAACAGTGATAAGTTTTGCGCTAGGAATGATAGGATCTGTATACTCTTTGTAAGGTGTGAACTTGGTGATTGGTTTGATAAATGCACCAAAACCAGTCTTTGTTTTGATTCTCAGTGAAGGAAGTTCAGACAATCCAAGGTCAGCTTTACCTGTTGCCCCAACAATTCTACCATTTTCAATAACTGGTGTCAATACACCACCATTAGATGTTTCAATAATATCACCCTCCTGGTAATTATTTCCAGTATTGAGGACTACAATACCATCGATTTCACCAATAACTTGGTTACCCTCAGATTCATTGGCAATTTCCTCACTTACATCTAAGGTTCCTCCAGGGAGATAACCATCACCAGGATTAGTAATCACAACATTGACAACCTTGTCGCCATCCATGATAGCGATACCAGTTGCTCCCTTACCATTCCTACATTTGTCAACAATACTGACAGCAGGTGCACTATCAAAACCAAGACCAAAGTCTTCCATTGAAGCACCAATAACCTTACCAGTAGAACTGACGACTGCTTTAGCAACTGCTCCAAGTCCACCACCACCAAAGAACTCAATGCTTGGTGGTCCACATTCTAGGACGTTAGTTTTACAATTACCAGTAACTTCAGTAATACCATCGACAACACTTGAAACACCACCAACAATACTAGCGGTGCTACCACCAAGTGCTGCCAGTTGCTCAGTAGTTCCCTTCAATGTATTGAACTTAGTCGCCTCCTTACCAAGGTCTCCCAAGAATGGGAACGCATTCTTCAGCAAGTTTGTCGGCGCATCAGCAATATCATCAACACCATCGATACCAATGTTAGACAGAAGACCACTGATTGCTTTAGTTCTATCAAAATCAAGAATCTTCTTCGCTTCTGGTCCAATATTGATATTGAAATCAAAGGGTTGAGGTTCACACTCAGAACCTTCGCAAGACAGCAGTTTCAGAGCAGTTTGTGCTGCACCGGTTGCCTTGTTCATGATGCTGCTAAAATCAGGGATAGAAATCCCACCAATCAGACCATTCAGTGCTGCCATCGCAGGACCAATAAGACCCTGAATCTTATTAGTGATACTGCTCATCAATGAACCAATCAACTGCTCAGCAGCACAAAGTGGTACGTTGATAAGATTACCCAACAACCCTTTCATGAATCCACCAATCATGTCTCTCAGACCGTTGATGACATTCTCCATCAAACAATAGATAATATCTTTCTGCTTCTTCAGTTCTAACTTCTTGATTAGGTTATCAGGTTCCAAGAAAGTTAGAACATTACCTACCTTCTCATCAATCTCTTTGAATAGATCTGCACGTGCTCTCCGAACAAGTCCGGAGAAGTTACCTGCCATTCTGAGAGATGTATCATCAATCAGATTCTCGATGTTGAAAGGTTTATTCAGGTTCTTGTCAATCCACCCGGTTGCGGTTTGCTCCAACCCACCAACAACATCAACAAAGGTCGCCAATGCCTTTGCGACATCACCCATGGCAGACTTAGGAACGTCGCACTTTACAGGTCTACGAATTTCAACCGGTTGATCAGCAATATATCGAGAAACACTTTCACCTAGTTGCTCATCCCCTTCTGGATTAGGTTCACCTTTAGGTTCAATAGGAAGTTCTTCATCATTAGTTGGAATTCCACCTGCCCGCAAAGGTTCAGCAGCACCAGTTGGTTTAGATGTTGAACCCAACTCAGACTCTGATCCACCTTTTGTAAGAGACGGATCAACTGTAATTGGTGAGAATCCAGAAGTACCTTCGGAAAGAACATCGTCCCAATCCTTCACATCCTTGATAAAAGAGTGCTGATATAAAGCACCCATAACCACTGGTTGTTGACCATCTTCCCCATCAAGGAAGAAACCAAAAACAGTTTCTCCACCTTGTAAGAAATTACTTACACCAGCATAGTTTACACCGGCACCTGAGGTAGGTGGAACAAGGATATGTGCCCATGGAAGTTCTTCATCCTTTACATCATTTGATGCAGGATGCTTCCCAAGAATTCTTACTTTAGTACGATAACCAAATTTCCTAGATTGTTTATCCTCAGGAAATGAACGCCAGGCAGGATCTGTAGTTACCTGCCCGACAAACCAATGGAAACCATCGCGTCCAAGTCTTTTGGATTCAATCAGTTTATTCTCAAGCATTACTCGTCATACACACGACATTCCAGGGCATCTGGATGATTGTCACAATATTCTTCAAGAACTTTGTCTGAATGGCGTTGCTTCCATCCATCATCATCTTCCCCTTCATGCTTGTCCATAAAACCATGCATCTTGAGGTCTTCTTCGGAATATTCCAGCATGCCATGATTGACGTGCTCTTTACCGTCTTTGTCAATGAATGCGTTACTCATTAGAATAGAATGCGAATGAATCTCTAACAATGTAAAGTCCAGTAAAAGCACCTTGTGGTCCACCCATCTCGTGTGCGAGTGAGAATACCATGTAGTTACCAGAGGACGGGTTTACACCTTCCTTATTCTTCTCAGTATTTAGGTTCGGGAACTTGAAGTTCAACATGCTCCCAACTTGAATACTAAGATTCAAAGGTATTGTAACCTTTACAAATTCAGACATCAAAGACTGATACCTAGCAGATGCATGTGCTTGTCTCCAAGACACAGTTTCTGCTATAGTTTTCAGGTCAGGAGTGTCTGACATTGCCCCCACGTCCAGAGCAGTTGTATATATCCTAGAAAACTTCTCATCAATTTTGTTTGGAACATACTGATCTTCGTTTGCACTAGGCAGTTTACTATCTTTGTAACTGTACTCTACGAAGTGTGGGGTTCGGTCAAGTATATTATAGTACCAGTTTGCCGATTTGTATTGTCCCTCCATGAGTTTTTTGATGATATCATGACTTGTTACGAACTCAGGCGGTCCAACCAGGGAAAAATTATTGACTTCAGTAGCAGACTTAGCAGCTGCCTTTATATACTTCTCCTCTACTTCTCTCTTGAGTGCTTTGTCAACCGAGAAAAACCTATATCCACTGCGTTCAGTCTCTGCTAAGAAATAACC
>CEPY01008824.1_pt1 | contig 20939 bp, 8 predicted proteins | sample 530421 | NCBI WGS metagenome assembly CEPY01 (sample SAMEA2620065, study PRJEB7988) | marine metagenome | biome: marine biome (ENVO:00000447); feature: surface water layer (ENVO:00002042); material: "saline water (ENVO:00002010), including plankton (ENVO:xxxxxxxx)" | depth 5 m
GGTGCTACTACTTCTGATTTAGATGCGATGGAAATGCACTTCTTATCAGAAAGATGTTTAGTAGTTCAAGGAGCGAACAACTTCTTACTAATGACTGCTGCATAAGCATTATTTATATTAAGGATCGAGGCTTCGGCCTCGACCCTTTATTTTATTAACTTATATTATATTATATTATGGCAAAAAAAATGGAAAAGGCAGAGGTGCCTGTTGTTGAAACAGTTGTTGAAACACCAAAACCAAAAAGACAAGAACCAACCGTTCAAAAATCAAGTGATGGTTGGGTGATAAAAGACAGAGTATACAGATTAGCTGGAGACAAATCACCTTTAACTTTTACAGTAAGAGCTAGAGGATTATATTGGTTTGACGAAGAAGCTGGATACGAAAGAGAAATAAAATACTGTAGAAATCAAAAAACAGTATTTGTTGATGAAATGAAAGGAGATCAATTGCTTGGGTCTATAGTTTTTAGAAATGGTATTTTAGCTGTACCTAAAAATGAAGTTATATTACAAAAGTATTTGTCAATATACCACCCGCATAACGGTACTCATTATTTTGAAATAAAACCTCAAGAAAGAGCTATTAACGAATTAGCTGATATAGAATTAGAAGTTGATGCGTTAGTTGCTGCAAGAACACTAGATATAGACATGACTGAAGCAATTATGCGTGTAGAGTTAGGTTCTAGCGTATCTAGAATGACATCTAAGGAACTTAAACGTGATTTACTTGTATTTGCTAAAAGAAATCCTAAATTGTTCTTAGATTTAATGGAAGACGATAACATACATTTAAGAAATTTAGGTATAAAAGCTACAGAAAATGGATTGTTAACACTTTCACCAGATCAAAGAATTTTTACCTGGACTTCTAACAATAGAAAACTACTAAACGTTCCTTTTGATGAACACCCATATTCAGCTTTAGCCGCTTGGTTTAAGACTGATGAAGGTATGGAGGTTTTAACTTCAATTGAAAAACAATTAAAGTAAAACAATAATATGTAATCACCCTTATATAGGGTGGTTACATTATTTTAAAAAAATATATATGGCATTAATAATAGCTGGTCAAACGACCATAAGTATAGATACAGTTTACCAAAGAGTGTTAGCTCTGGCTAACAAAGAGCAAAGAGGCTATATTACGCCACAAGAATTTAACTTACATGCTAACCAAGCACAGTTAGATATATTTGAACAATATTTCTACGACTTAGCTGCAATGGTAAACATGAGTAAAAGAGCAGAAGCACCTCAAACAAACCCTGGAGCTAATAACCCATTAGAACCAGATTTTGGTGATGCTGTAAACATACTAAGAGAAAAAATATCTATATACAAAGGAACAGACGTTGCTTTGACATACAGCGCTACTAATGGTAGTTTTAGTTTACCACCATTATCATCATCTATATATAGAACTGGTAGAATGTACTATTCTGGTACAGGAGGTTCTAGTATTCCATTACAACTTGTTGACTATTACGATTTAGACCATATAAAAGAATTATATGACGCTAAAACTAATTCAAGATGGCACACTAACAATCAAGAAAATTTTTATTATACAGAAAATACAGATGGTACTTTTTCTTTATACAGAGAAAGCACGGGTAAAACACCGTTAACATCTGGTTTAAAAGTAGAGGTTGTAGCTGAAGTACCTAGAGAAGTTAATTGGGGATATGTTGTTGTAAACGAACAAGCATTATACAATGCTTCAACTTCAGTAGATTTTAACTTACACAGATCAGAAGAAACTAACTTGGTTATAAAAATATTAGAATTAGCTGGTATAACTATAAATAAAGCAGGTTTAGTGCAAATAGCAAGTAACGAAGAAGCACAAAACGATAAACAAACAAAATAATATAACATGCCAAACAACTTAATAACATTAACAGAAAAACAATATTTTGAAGGTAAAGACACACAACAGTTAACTGGTGATGATAGACAATATGGTAATTATCAGTTTATGAAAATTGATGACGTTATTAATGATGTTCTAGCAACTTATTGTCAAAAAGGTCAAATATTAGAAGGTGTTAGAAAATCAGATGTATCTTACCACGCTTATAGATCAATGCAAGAATTAAGCTTTGATACTTTTAGATCTGTAAAATCTATGGAGATAGAAATACCACCTTCATTAGTTATGGCCTTACCAATAGATTTTGTTGGTTATACAAAAGTTACTTATAAAGGTGATGATGGTATTGAAAGAACTTTAATGCCTGCTATTGTTACTAGCAACCCTACACCTTACCAACAAGACAATGATTACTATTTACAATTTGATAGTGATGGGGCTGCAACTCACGCTAGTGACTCTAACACTTGGTTTGATTATCATGGTAATACTGTAAACACTGGTGTGCTAAGTGGTAACACAGGTGTTGCAACTCCACATCAAACAGACGCTGATCAATACGATATATATGACTTACAAGAAGGTCAAAGGTTCGGTTCTGAGCCAAGACATATGAATGCTCATGGGTCTTTTTATATAGATTATTTAAAAGGCAGACTACATTTATCTGGTAATTTAACAGGAAGAGTTATAACACTAAAATATATAAGCGACGGCGTTGGTACTTTACAAAGTGGTGTAGGTACTGGTTCTCCTTGGTCTACAGAGATACATACAGAGCAAGATATGATTGTTCATAAGTTTGCACAAGAAGCTATGATAAAGCATGTGTTATATGGATGTATGCAAGCTAGGATGCAACAACCACCGGGTATGTTAGCATTACTTAAAAAAGAAAAGTTTGCAGAAACTAGAAAAGCAAAAATAAGATTATCAAATATAAAAATTGAAGAGATAGCTCAAATAATGAGAGGTAAATCTAAATGGATTAAACACTAATTAATGGCAGAACTAAAAAGAAATTTTGGGCAAGCAAAAATGAACAAAGACCGCGATGAAAGACTCGTGGAACCTGGTCAATATCGTGATGCTAACAATGTACAAATAGTAAGTTCTGACGGATCAGATATGGGATCTGTACAGACAGTAATGGGTAACACTGAGGTAACTTCAAACGTAGTGTTAGCAGATTATTCTACTTGTGTTGGTGTTTACGAGTTGCCTGAAAAAGATGTTATATATTACTTTGTTGCTGGTGGTGGTCACCCTAAACTACAAGGTTTTCAACCTTTAATATTTAGAGATTATATTATAGAGTATGACACTATAACACAAACTTCTAAATATGTTTTTGTTGATATATATAAAGTAAAAGAAACGCTTAACCAAGCACTTAACACTAATAAAGTTAGAGTAGCATCTGGATTAAGTACAGCTTATAATTATACCGGTATAAGAAGAGGTATGAAAATAGTAGGTACTTTTACAAATGGTAGTGGTGGTAATATAACAGCACCTAATGGTAATACTGTTGCTAATGGTAACACATATTACATAAGTGAAAATGACAATGTTACCGTTGAAGATGTTATTAGAGATGGTACAAATGGTTGGCATATAGTATTATCAGAAGCTGTTGCTAGTTCAGTTGGTGACAAACCAACTTTTATAATAGACAAAGTATTACAGTTTGATCCTTTTGTAAAAATAACTTCAATAGACCACATTGATGGTTTATTGTTTTTTACAGATGGTAACAATGAGCCTAAAAAAATAAATATAAAAAGAAGTATACAAGGTACTGGTGGTAACGCTAGAGTAAGAGACTGGGATAATACAGTGGCTAGGTCTGCAGCTACAAATTTAGCTTCAGGTAACTCAAACCGTAAACAAATATTTTTAGGAGACAATTATCATTTTCACACAAGAATATCTTTAGACAATCAGCTAGCTATGTCTAGAGCTGATAATGAACCTATATTTTCAAGACTTAAAGATGTAACAGTAATAAAACCAAATCCAAAGTTTCCATTAAGACTTGAAATGTCTGATACAGTTATGAAGCGAATACCTGTTTTATCAAGTGGTAATTTAGGTGATGCTAACGCTACAAGTGGTGTTTTATCAGCACAAACAAAATTTAGAGATAGTAATGGTGATGTGTTTGAGCCAGGTGATATTGTTAGTAATATTAACTTTATAAACCCTATAGATTTACGTGTTGGCGATATAGTTATATTAACTGATGATATGACTGCCAACATTGATGATTTAGATAGTACCGATGCTTTAGTTAGAGCAGTTGTATCAGACGCTCCTGGTGGTATGCCAAACAACGGTGGATCAACAGGTCCTTATGAGTTAACAATAAACTCTGTAAGTGAAGACGTTCAAAACGTAGACACTGACTTTGCTTTAAAACTAGAAAGTGACGTTAACCTTTTCGAATTTAAATTCCCTAGATTTTCTTATAGATATAAATACGTAGATGGCGAATACTCAGCGTATGCTCCTTGGTCACAGGTTGCTTTTATACCTGGTGATTTTGATTATGTAGCTAAAAAAGGTTTTAATATAGGTATGACAAACAGATTAAAGTTTGTTACTTTAAAAGATTATTTTCACGAGTTTAATTTAGTACCTGCAGAGGTTGTTGCTATAGATTTATTATATAAAGAAGAGTCTAGCCCAAACATTTACACTGTAAAAACGTTAACACCAAAAAACGATAATCCTGAATGGCCAGATAGAACTAACAATAGAAACAGAGGTTCTTATACTATAACTTCTGAAATGATACACGCTGTTGTTGAAGCAAATCAATTGCTAAGACCTTATGACAACGTACCTAAAAGTGCAAAAACTTTAGCTATAACTGGTAACAGATTAGTGTTTGGTAACTACAAACAAAATTATGATTTAGCTGGTGATATAGACTTAAACGTTTCTTTTGCTCATAATTACGGTGAAAACTATAAACAACCAGGTGGAACTGGTTTTCCTTCAGTAAAAACTCTTAGAACATATCAACTAGGTGTTGTATTTAGCGATGACTTTGGCAGAGAAACACCAGTGCTTGTTCCAAAGAAAAGTAGTAGTGTAACGTTAGATAAAAAATGGTCTATTAATTTAAACCAAATAAAAGCTAGATTAGATTACACTGGAACTAATGTTCCTAGTTGGGCAAAATATTTAAAGTATTATATAAAAGAAACTTCTAACGAATATTATAATTTAGCAATGGATCGTTGGTACGATGCTGAAGATGGTAATGTTTGGATTAGTTTTCCTTCTGCAGAAAGAAATAAAGTAGATATAGATACATATTTAATACTTAAAAAACAACACGATTCAGATGTGCCTGTGTTAGAAAAAGCTAGATATAAAATTATAGCTATTGAAAATGATGCACCTGACTATATAAAAACTAAAAAAGTTAGTCATGGCTCAGCTGTTATGAACTCGCAAAACGCAACGGTAAATAAAGATGCTGTTAGTTTTATATTTTCAGAAACTAATTTTGAAACTGGCTTTGGTGATAGAGAAAAATTTTTAACAGATACATGGTCAAAAGTAGCTAGTGGTTATGGTTATGCTAGAATAATTGGTACATCAGGTGGTAACACAGCAGCTACAGACTGGATTCAAGTTGTTAGTATAAAAAAGCTTAGTGGTACCGACACTAGTATAAGAACTGCAACTAAGTTTGGAGACGATGCAGATATGTCGTCTATATTGTCTGGTACTATTAGCTATTCTTTAGAATTAAGAGAAGATGTTGTTACTAACAGACCAGAGTTTAATGGTAGATTTTTTGTAAAAGTTTATAAAGATTTATTACTACAAGACGCTGTAATGGTAGATCAAGACCCTTCAACAGCATTAAGTATATTTGATTCTTTTAATATGAGACTTTTAATAGGTCCAAGAAACAGAGGCGGTCAATATTTTAATGCGCATCCAACTTCTTCAGCAGCTAGTAGCTTAGGCCACCCACATACTTATCACTCTGGTAATTATACTGATTTTAACGAAAATGCTTTTGGTAGTGGTATAAATTCTTTTAACGCTAGCAACGAAGAGTTTGGTCATTGTGATACTTCTCACAGTAGAACAAAAGATTGGTGGGAAGCGTTTTCATCTGCTGATGCTAACTCTGATTTACTTTACATGGAAGGAATAAAAGTTATGGAAACTTCTAACTGGAATTCTACAGGTTTTGCTAGACACGCTAATAAAAATGGTGTTCATGATTCTCACCTTGGCGGCTATGGAAGTGGTGGTGGTAGTAATGCTGGTGTTTTAAGACACTACAGTAGTTATAGTAGAATATTTTTTGGTTTTTTAGGTTGGTTTGCAGATCACAGAGATGCACAATCAAGAGTACATCAGTTTTACACTTTTATGGAAACTCCTGGAACTATATTTAGATTTAGAGATGATCCAACTCAAACAGCTTATAAAGTTATAAAAAGAGGTGGTGCAGCTCAAGTTTATAACTTTGGTAGAAACTTAAACCACTGTTCTAGATGTGATAAAGATGATACTGGTTGTAAGAGTAGCATGTTTAATGTTATGTTTGAAAGACTTGATGGCGGCGGTCCAATGGATCCAAACGAGTTTGACGTTTTAAGTTTAATGAAGCATGACGCTTCAAGCGTAACTGGTATAGACATATTAAAACAAGATTTTGTTTCAGAAAGTGGAGGATCAGAGTTATCTACAGAAAAACCTGCTATATGGGAAACAGAACCTAAAGAAGATGTTGGGTTAGATATATATTACGAAGCTACAGGTTATTTACCTCTTAATGTTGATGCTGATAATAATGAGTTGTTATTGCCTCTTGGTTCTACTTTTAAAGTTAGAAACGCGTCTGGTAACTTTCATTTAGCGGCAGATGGTATAACAGAAGTTATATATGAAATAACAGCTGTAAACTCTACAGGTAATAAAGACATTACAAACGTAACGGTTAGAAATACTATTGATAACAATATGGGTCTAACTGATGCAATTAATCACAATCAAGTAGTTGCAATTGAAAGATATGACGGATCGTGTATATCTTTATATGTTGTTAAAGAGTCTGGTAACTACGCTGCTGGTGATACAGCTGTAGGTATATTAACTGGTAAAGCACCAACAGATCCACAAGGTGGTCCAGTGCCTTGGAGAGCTCCACATTTTAATCCTATAAAACTAGGTTGGAGTAATTGCTTTTCATTTGGTAATGGTATAGAGTCTGATAGAGTTAGAGATGGTTTTAATTTAACACAACTAACTAACGGTGTAAAAGCTTCTACTGTAGCTGCTACTACTTATGCTGAAGAGCATAGAAGCAGTGGTTTTATATGGTCTGGTATATTTAACTCAATTAGCGGTGTTAATAGATTAAACCAATTTATACAAGCAGAGCCAATAACAAAAGACTTAAACCCAAGTCATGGTAGCATACAGAAAATAGTAGCTAGAAATACTAACACTATAACTTTTTGTGAAGACAAAATATTAAGTATATTAACAAATAAAGACGCGTTATTCAACGCTGATGGTGGTTCAAATGTTTCTGCTAGTAACAAAGTATTAGGTAGTGCAACTCCAATACCTGGTGAGTATGGTATATCTACAAACCCAGAGTCTGTAGCGGTTACAGCTGATGCTATATACTGGTGTGATCAAATGAGAAGTCAAGTGTTAAAACTTCAAGGAAACAGCATAGCAGTAATATCTGACGTTGGTATGAAAGATTATTTTAACGATAACTTAAAAAATATATCTTTTGCTATAGGTAGTTATGATGATAAAAAATCAGAATACAATTTAACACTTGCTACTATGAACGGTCGTTATCAATACAGACCTACAACAACAACTATAAGCTGGAATGATAATGCTAAGGGTTGGACTAGTTTTAGAGATTTTGCAGGCTTAGAGTTTGGTGTTAGTTTAAATAACGAATATTACACGTTGAGACAAGGTTCTATGTGGAAGCATCATACAAATGCTGTTGCAAATAATTTTTATGGCACTCAGTATTATTCTGATATTACAATGATATTTAACGAACTACCTAGCTCTGTAAAAAGTTTTAACTTAATAAATTACGAAGGTACTCAAGCTAGAATAACAGAGTTTTCAACTGTAGCACAAGGTGGCGTTAATTACACAGACGGTGAATATTATAACTTAAATGCAAAAGCTGGTTGGTACTTAGACACTCTTGTTACAGATTTACAAGATGCTGAAAATATAGAATTTAAAAGTAAAGAGGGTAAGTGGTTTGCTGCGTTAAAAGGTGTTACATCAACAGAAACAAACTTAGATCAAAGAGAGTTTTCTGTTCAAGGTTTAGGAGTTGCTTCTGTAAGTTCTAGCGGTAACACAGCTAAGTCATACAAGCTAAACGTTAGAGTTAACAACACATCGTCTAGCGGTACAAACTGGGATGCTAGTGGTGCTGACTCTGGCTTTAGAGTTTTAGATGGCCCAAGTATAACACAAACAGAAGGTGTTAGCACTGGCACAGGTAGTGTTTACGCTAATTTAACTAATCAAGTTATAAACTCATCAGGCCAAACGGTTTATTCTGGTATAGATTTAGATGCGGCAGACTTTTCAGTTCCAGGTGGTACAGCTACAACAAGCGGCTCTGGTAATTCAACAGTTTATATTTATACAGCTGCAGGAGGTTGGAATGGTGATCCTGAAGTTTCTAAAGTAGAGTTTAGAAATAACGGTATAGCTGGAGACCCTGGTAACACTGTACAAGCTTTAATATTTTATAACTCATTTACAATGCCTAGCGCAAACAAAAATATCTATGTAGATGTTGATCACAATGCTTCTGTAAGTTCTAACTCTGCTAATAGAAGTTCTGTTGTTAGAGTTAGTTATACACCTCAAGCAAACTCTACAGTTAACAATACAACTATATCTGGTATAACAAAAACAAATGCTAATGGTTATGCTAGCACAACTACAACAGATAAACATACTGGTACTGTTGCAAATAATCAAACAACAACTGTAGCTAAGTATACTATTGCTGCTACAGGTGATCGTCATCTAAATCCTTTACCTGGTAGTAACAAAGGTGTTAATGTGTTTTGGAACCCATTAAGTGCAAACGCTGGTTATGAAAACTACTACACGTTTAACCAAGTAGATACAATGCATACTGCTACTGGTCAAACAACGAGAATACAAAGCTCTGTAATAGAAATAAATTATCAACCACCTGTTGGAGTTTCTGGCTTAGACCCAGATCCATCAGACTTTGACGCCTTATTACACGATGTTAGGTTTACTTACGAAGTTCAAGACTTACCAACAATTACTAATAGAGTAACGACAGTTTCTACGCCAACTACTGCTAGAATAAATAGTAGTCAAGGTATAACAATAAGATCAAACGCAACTGGTAACTTTGGATTAAAAATTGCTAAGCTAAACGCTGCTGGAAATGCTATTGAGTCTACCTACAACTTTACAAACCAAACTTTTGAAGCTATTGGTGAAGGAAGTGGTAATGTATCAACAGAAACTTTTGCCGCTTCAGATGAAAGTAATATTGCAGGTATATTTGAAAAAGAGTTTTCTGTAGTTATACCTAGTAACGGCGCAGGCACTTACAGTGTAATATGTTCTGCTGGAACACTACCTATTGGTAGCACAGCACCTGATGCTATCAACGAATTAAACTTTACAGTTTTAGATGAAACAGGTAATCAAACATTTACTCCTGGTACTAAAACAAATCTAGCTTCTTCTGGTAGCACAACTATACATAGCAATATAGAGTTGACAGAAATGGGTAGTAAATCAGGTTTAAAAACATTTACATTTACATACACAAAGCAGTCTGGTACAATGACGCTTGACAGACAACCTAACTCAAGAGATTTTGTAGGTTCTTTAACAAAGGCTTATGTTGATAACGATCAAAACTCTGGGGTTACAACTTTACCTATAGCAGATACAACAGGTATAAAAGTTGGTATGATAGCAACTAACGCTAGTATACCAGCAGGTACAAAAGTAGCAACTGTAAACACTAACACAAGTGTTGTTTTAGCTGTTGCAACTAATGCTACGCTACCTCAAGATTCTACAATAGAATTTACTAGTGATTATATTTATGATTTAGAAACTGCTACGGCAACTATAAACGAAGCAGCTACAGTGGTAACAGTAACTGGTACATTTAGAATTAAAAAGTACGGTAGAAAATCAACATCACTAATACCTGATGGTAACCTTGTATTACAACCTAATTTTATAACAATATCATAATATGCCAGTAACATTAACATTTAGTCAACCATTAAACGTATCTTGCCAAGTAGGTGACTTTGCATACTATGTGCCTACATCATCTTCTGGTAGTTTTTCTGTAGCAACACAATCTAATATTGTTGGTATTGGAACAATAACTGCTGTGAGTGGTAACACTATAACAATACAAAACCATTTAGCAACACCACCAAATAATTCTTATATATTTTTTATGAAAGATAATAAAGCAAATTTAAGTAGTGTTTTAGGCTACTATGCTGAGGTTAAAATGAAAAATAGTAGTACGATAACATCAGAATTGTTTGGAGTTGCTGTAGATATATTTGAAAGTAGTAAATAACGCAAAAAAAGTGTGATTATTTAATTATAATTAAATTAAATATGAATAAAGATATAAAATTATCTAGTCGTAAGAAAATCTTAGATTTTCAAGAGGCTTTGATAACTAAAGCTGATGAAGTTAATATTGTTACTCATCAGGATTCTAAACACTTTCCTTTAAAACATACTTTTGCAGATGGTATATATGTAAGACAAATGTCTATGACACGGGGTTCAATTGTTGTAGGAGCTATACACAAACACTTACATGTTTGGTTTTTACTATCAGGCGGTATATCTGTAGCAACAGAAAATGGTATTGAAGATTATATTTCACCTTGCTATGTAGTTGCTAAGCCAGGAACTAAAAGAGTTATATACGCTAATGAAGACAGTATATTTGTAAACGTACATAAAAACCCAACAAACACACAAGATATACAACAATTAGAAAAAGATATTGTTGCAAAAGACATAAAAGAATATGAAGAATACATTAATAAAAATAAATAAACTATGAGTTTTTTACTAGTCGGTGCTGCTGCTGTAACAGTAGGTGCTGGTGTAGCTAAAGCTATTGGTGCTAATAAAAGAGAAAAAGCTGCTGCGGCTGAAGCTGCTGCGGCAAAGGCAGAAATGAATAAAAGAAAAGCCGAGTTTGCAGCTTTAGACACTAGTAATCCTTTCTTGAACATGGAAAATAAAATGGAAGACCTAACAGTCAACCAGCAAGAAGCAGAGTTCATGAGAGAGCAACAGCAACAAAACCAAGCAAACATATTAAGTCAAATGAAGCAATCAGCAGGTAGCTCTGGTATAGCAGCATTAGCACAAACACTGGCTAACCAAGGTGCTATGGATGCTAGAACTGCTTCTGTGTCTATTGGTAAACAAGAAGCTCAAAATCAACAATTAGAAAGAGCTGAGGCTAGTAGAATACAAGACATGCAAATAGGAGGTGAATTACAAAAAAGAGCTGCAGAAGAAAACAAAATAGCTACGCTTATGGGTATGGATGCTGCAGATATGCAAGCAGCAAACATGAAAGAGCAAATGGCTAATCAACAAAAGTGGGACGGAATAACAAGTGCTGCAGGTGGAGTAACTAATGCATTAACAGGTGGTGTTGGAGGTAAAATGGATTTCCAAAACCCTTTCTGGAAACAACAACAATAAAGATATGAATGTAAATTTAGTAAACGCATATAGACAAGGTGTAATGTCAGAAGCTTTAAAAGAAGGAAGCAAAGGTAGAGTTTCTGATGTTTTAGGTAAGGTTGGCAAAGACCTTAATAAACTAGGTACTGATTTAGCTAATAAGAGAGAAGCTGATGCTAAAACAGAAGCTCAAAGAATATCTAATAGTAAAAAAATAGGACAAGATCTTGCTACTAAAGTATTAGATAGAAGCGGTGGATTAAATGAAAACTATTTAAACGCTTATAGACCTGAAGTAGAAAGATTACAAAATGAATACGATAACGCTGTTCAAAGCGGTGATAAAGACTTAGAGCAAAAAATATTAGGACAGTTAAACGACTTAAGTGCAACAACTGCAACTTGGGTTGATTTTAGAAAAGATGTTGCTACAACTATAGATACTAAAAGTGTTGATGGTAAAGCTATGCCAAACTTAATAAAAGGGTTAGACGCGGACACTCAAGACTTGTTAAACTCTATATTAGATTCTAATACTGAAGTTGTGTTTGAAGACGGTGTGTCTAAAATAAAAGGTCCTGATGGTAAATTATACAGCAAAGGTGATCTTGAAAAAATACTAGACAACGCTAAAAGAGATGTTGCAACTCATAATGATTTACTAGGTATAAACGAAGTTTTAATGCAAGAAGCTGCTATAAACGAAGGGTTAAGCACAGACGATAACAAATACAAGCCTTTTAATAAAGAAGCAACAAACAGAAAGGTAATGCAAATTCTAGAAACATCTAATATACAGTCTATATTAAACGACAATGTATTTACAGGTGAAGCTACTATGGCTGAAAACATTAAAAATTATGTTAGTGGATTGTCATACCAAGCTTTAGGCATTGACACTGTTTCTTCCACTGGTCAAGTTTATGATACAGATGGTGATGGTAAAATATCTATGGAAGAAGCTAAACTTATATCACAAGAAGATAGTGATAAAATATTTTCAGCGTTAACAGATCCAGAAAATAAAAATTATAACGAAGGTATTACCAAGCAAGCTGTTGGTAACTACTATACATCTATATTAGAAAAAAATTACGGAGGTACAAGAGAAGACGTGGCTCAAGCAAATGAAAGAAATTATGACCTCTTAAACAAACAATACTTCGGTAGCTAATGAATTTAAATCCTCAAGATCAACAAATATTAAAAGACGCAATAGCAAAAATGAAAGCGGATAGAGTTCCTATACCGCAAGCTAAAGCTATGATCGATGCTTTTATACAAAGAAGGCAGGCTGCTTATGCGGCACAACCAACTGTACCTACACAAAAAGAAAAGAAAGAGGTAAAAGAAAACAATACTGAAATAGAAAAGTTAGAGTTAGCAGAAAAGGAAAGAGTAGCAAAGCTTGGTTATACAAATGATTTTCACCCTGATAATGTAAAAACTTGGGTTAATAAAGACGAGGATCAAATAGTAGCTGAGTTGAAAAAACTTTACCCAAGAGTTGGTATGACAGTACAAGCTAGTGGTACTGGTGGTAACGAGATTATAATAACAGGTGAGGACGGTTTTGCTACGAAAATTAATTTAAATCCTAATGGAGAAGCGGATAGGCAAAAAGCCGTAGATCAGTTTAATGTTTTTAACCAATGGGCTAAAGGTCAACAAGAGGTTATAAAAAAGAACGGTATTGGTATGAACCTGTTTACAGGTGTAGATACTCAAGGTAACTTTTTTGTTCCAAATGCTATTGAAAGAGATGATTTAGCTAGAGCTAACAAAGGTTATAATGAAATAGGTATTAACATTTACCCTTTATATAATCAAAAAAGAGGTAAAAACCAACTTTATGGTATAAGCAAAGATGGTGTACCTATAGAAGGTAAGTTTGATCCACAAGAGCTGCAACAGTATTTATCTAATAGAGATAATTATACTGAAGACCAGAGAATTAAGTTTTCTGAAATGGCGCACGAGACCGCTATGCGTCAACACAAAATAAGAAAAAACATACAACAAGACCCACAGTATAGTGTTGAAAGATCTTTGTCAAAAACAAACTATGCAAAATCCAAACAAAAATATAACGATGTTAAGATACTTATGAAAGGCGCTTCAGAAGAAGACATTAAAGTGCTTAACAACCATTTAAACAAACCTATTATTTCTGATGATGGTGAGTTTGAGCCTGTTGATGGTTGGGAACAGCAAAGAGTTGACACTTTGTTTTCTGAAGAGGTTAGAAATTTACTAAGTGATGAAGGTAAAATTATATTTGATAAAGCAAAAGAAAATTCAGAAGATCAAATTAATAAATCTATAGACAAGCAAAACTTATTAGATAATCAAAAAGTTTGGAACGCAGAGTACGCTGAAAGATTAAGAGAAGGTGATGATCAGTTAATAGTAAGATATAATGGTAGAGCAGGTATAGTGGCTGTTGAGGGTGAAGATGGTGAGGTTAAAGTAGAAAACTTATACAAGCAAAAAGAAGCTATAAACACTAATTTAGATAACGCTAAAAGGGATTTTAAAAGAGAAAGCGATGAAGACTATAGATATGCTTTAGATATATTTAAAAAAGCTAAAAAAGAAGGAGTAACTGTTGAGGTTAAAAAAGACGAAAAAGGTATGAATATGTATATTGCTAAAGGTGATAATGCAGAAAAATACCAACCAATGTTTAACAAAATTAGAAAAAGAGAAAAAGAAACTTTTGACAAATATAATACGACTATAACTGTTGAAAGTAATAGATATAAAAACTGGTTAAAAACTAATCAAGAACACTCACAAATACAAGACGTTGCTAACAGAGAAGGTGACATTGGTAATATAATGCTAGATCAATTTAACAGTGCTTGTGCTAGTATAGGTTATTCTGTACCTATGTTGTTTGGTAGTGAAAATGCTATAAACATGCATCAAAGTAGACAAGCCGGCGCTGATGCTTACGAGGCTGTTTTAGATTATAATACATCTTTAGCAACAGGTCAAAAAGGTAGATACAGTTTAATAACTTTAGCACAACAAGCTCCAAACGTAATGCTGGCCGTCGCTACCCAGGGTGTTGGTACCGCTTTTGGTGCTAGCGCTACTGTGGCCAGCGCTTTAACAGCTAGTGCTTTTGGTATTAACTCTGGTACATCTAAGTATGCTGACTTAACAATACAAGCCGGTGCAGCTGAAGAGGCGAAAAGACAGCTTGACATGTTAGAGCTCAACAAAGACTACATGGATTACGAGGATTATATAAACACAAAAGCTAATCTTGAAGAGCAAAAAGCTTTAGGTAGTATGTCAAGTAATGATATACTTAAAGCATCTATAGCGGCTGGTGTTATTGAAGGTGGTGTAGCGTTTGCTTTAGGTACAATACCTAACGCTAGTAAATTAATGAAAGGTATTATAGGTACATCACAAGCAGATGATATATTAGCAGCTGTTACTAAAAAGAATTTTGCTTATTATGCTGGTATAGTTGGTGAGGGTGTTAAAAGAACTGCTGGTGAAGTTGCTGAAGAAAGCTTAATACACCTTGGTGATATGGCTTCTGAGTCTATATTTCTTGATAGAGACATGGATTTGACTGAAGGTTGGAGTGATGTTATAGCGGCTTCTGTTTTAACTGCTGGTGCAATGAACGGGCCTAGTTTAGCTTACAGCTCTATCATGCAGCGTATGAACACGGCTGATAATAGAAAAATATATTTTGAAACTAAAGATCAAATTAATAAATATAAAAACCAGCTTAAAGATGCTAATCTAACACAGTCAGATATAGACTTAATAACATATGACTTAAACCAAGAAAAAAGCAAACTAGCAACTCTTACAGACGGTATGGAAATGACTGGTATGTTAATGGGTGCTAAAGGCCTTGAGCGTTTAATGAAAAACGGTATGGTAATGGATCAGCTAAACTACGAAGCTGGTGTTACGCCTGGTGATTCACAAGCTGTTATCGATAAAAAAGTTAAAGAATATTCTGATAGTTTAAAAGGTGATAAGAAAAAAAGCTATGATAATAGATTAGCTGATGCTAAGGAAAGAAGACAAAAGTTACTTGAAAGTGTAGATTACAAAGATGGTCATAGAGCTTGGGGTAGCAGAGGTACTCGTATTCATAATAGATTAATGAAGACTGATGCTGATTATAAAAAAATGAATGACCAGCAAAGAGCTACAAGAGTTCATCAAGAGGCAAAAAGACAAATAGAAAATAGATTTATAAAAGACGCCAAAAAAGATAAAGGTATAAAAGCTATGGTTGAAACACAGCTATACGGCGGCGTTGATATAATGAGAGATAAAAGAAGAACTAAACAACAAAGAGAAGCTGAAGACGAAGCTTATCTTCGTTACGGTAGATTGTTTGGTGGTTTTAAAGCTGAAGCTATATCTAGAAATATAGATCAAGAAATAAATGCTAAATCAGTTTTAGGTGATAAAAGATTACAAGGTTTACAGGTGGTTCAAGTTAGTGACAAAGGTTTTGTTGAAGATATACGTCAGATGGAGGAAAATGGTGAGCTTGGTCCAAATGAAAGCGCTGATGATATTATAGCTGAAGTAGAGTCTGGAGAAAGTTTTGGTGTTATTGTTGGTGGTAAGTATATTGTTACAGACGCTAAGGCTGCGGCTAAAAATCTTAAGGAAGGTAACTTAACACAAGGTACTGTATTTTCACACGAGGTAAAACATGCTACAGACGCTAAAGCTTTTGACACTCAAGAGTTAATAGAGTATTCTGGTAATTTAGCTACATGGACAGCTGAAAACGCAGCACCTATACATGTTGAGGCAATGCAAAGATTACAGGGTAACAAGCATTTACTATATGACAAAAACGGTATGCCATTGCCATGGGAGCAACAACCAAAAATAGCTCATCAAGAATATGGTAACTACGTACAAGATGCTATACAAAGAAAACAGTACAAAAAATACAAAGACAAGTTATATTCTAACAAACCTACAATTTTACAAAGAGCTGGTGGTATAATTAACGCTGACTTTAAAACAGATTCACCCGCAAATGCAGCTGCTTATTTAGCAGATCACATGAAGTCTTTTGACAAAGGTGAGGTTGGTAAGTTAACTAAAAGAAGAATAGACAACAGAAAAGGTAAAGATTTACAAACTGAAGATGGTAGAACTGTAAAAAGATCTAGTAACTTACAAGGTGTGTTAGAGCAAGGTTATAGAGGTAAAAAAGCAACTAAAGCTGATGTTAAAGCTATGCTTGACAATATGCTTAAAGTTGATTACAATGGCGAACCAATGACTGGTGACGCTAATCAAGTAAGTGCTTTAGAGTATGAAATAGGTGGTATAATGAATGATATAGCTAAAAGATTATTTGATCCTATTAGCTCTGAAAATAGAAAAGGTGTAACAAGAAAAGATTATATAGACAGTTTGTTTTCAGAAGCTGTTACCATGATACAAAACGAATACGACCCTTCTAAGCAAAGTTTAGACTCGTTTGTTAGTAATAGATTAAACCTTAGAGCAAACAGTTTGGCTGAAAGACTAGGTATTGAACAAGTGTTTACAACAGATTTAGATAATGCTAACAGAGTTCTTGCTGATGACGATACAGATGTAGAAATAGATGAAATTGGTAATATTCGTGAAGGAGCTACTGATTTTACCGACGGCTTAGCATTAACACCAGAAGGATTAAAAACTGTCTTAGATCACGTCCAGTTGAATTTAGGAGGTATTCTACCTAGTGTTACAGCTGAAAAAGGAAAAAATGCTACAGTTAGTCCTTTAGTTTCTGAATTAAAAAAATTATTTTATCAAGAAAAAAATCCTATACAGCAAACTATAGAAGCTGCTATGGGTAAAACACCACAAGAAGTAGAGATGTGGTTAAAAAATCCTAAACATAAAGCTCTTATATTAAAACACATGCCGACTACTTGGTTAGCTAAAAACATGCCTAAGGCTGTAGAAAAACTAGTTATACAAGAAGATGGTACTAAAGTGTGGACAACAGATCATGTTGGTAGAACTAAAGGTACAAAGCCAGGTCAAGTAGATTTTTACAGATCAAGTGAAGAAGGTCCTTATAAAGGTATGACTGATGGTAAACAAAAAATCAGACGTAATCCTAATGCAATGGCTGATATAACTTCTGTAGATATTATTAAAAAGTTTTTTAATGGTACTACAATGACAGAGCTTAGAAGAGGTGGTCTTGATACTTTAACTAGAGCTATGGCTCAAGAAATAGGTTTAGAACAGTTTAGAGCTAATATAGAAAACGATAGCGATATAGCTAAAATGTTTAAATCTAGACAAGAACTTTTACACGGTGAGTTAGCTGATAGTTTAACAGCACAAGTTATAGAGCAAGTTGAAAGAGGTGTTGTTCTTAGAAGTGAGGAAGGTAGAAACGTAAGTATGTCTTCTTATATGGCTGGTGTTGATGTTGTAGCGGTGTCTCAAGCTGTAAGCAGTATTTATAGAAATGGTATTGACAGTAAAGAAGCTAGATCTGCTATTAACGCAGTACCTGTAGAGTCAAGACCTTTAATAGATCATTTATCAAAAGAACTATATCACAAAGGTATTACTAAAGACAACGTTAAATTTTTAAAACGTTTAGTTAGTGACAAAGACACACCTCATATAATTAGAGAAGTTATAAGAGACAAGGGTTACAAAATAACTAGTAAAGTTAAAGGAAAAGGTAGAGTAATAGATACTGAAAAAGGAGATGCTTATATTGCAGAAATAAAAGACTTTCAAACTTTCTTTCCTTTTAGTCCACAAGAAGTTGAGCTACTAGGTGGGTTTGACATATTAGGCTTATACAATAGAATGTTGAACGCAGCTAAAGAGCAGAAAGATGGTAGTGGACCTGCTAGATATTATCCAGATTTAGAACAGCTACAAGGTTTAGTTAGACCAAACCCTGATATAGCTAGAGTAGCAAAAGATAGTATTTTAATAAACAAAAATACTACAAAGTTTAGAAACATGTATTCTCCAATAATGCATACAGAGAATACACTTCAAGAATCTATAGACCATTTAGACAAAGTAAGAGATGATTTACAAGCTTCAAATGTTTCAAACATAAATGTCATGAAGTCTATTGTGTTTAAAATAGACCAAGCATACAATGGTACAGACGTAAAGATGTCGCCAGAAACTTTAGTTACCCTGTTTCAATTACAAAGCTCTGCAACTAAAGGCTTTAGAGGTTTAAGTAAAGTAGATTACTTTATGCACGGAAACTTTATTGATAACACAAAAGCAGATAGTCCAAAAAAACCAACTAAAGATATTAATACCGAAGAAGGTAAAAAGCAATATGATGAGTTTGTTAATAGATTAAGTAAATACGACTTCTATAAAGAAAGACTAGCTATAAACAGAGAGAAAAATCCAGGCAACGAATATCAAGCTCAACTAGATACATATGATGATTTGCTTGTAAAAGGAGAACACTTAGGTGCTAATGGTGATACTATGGCTGAGCTTTTAAATGCTATAGCTACCAACACTTTAACAGAAGCAAAGTTTTATGAAATAGTAGAAAATCATACTCAATTTATGGGTCCTAAGTTTTTAACAGACAAAGTGCTTGATGCTGAGCTTGGGCAAATGAGCAAAGAAGGTGACAAGAGAATAACTTTAGCTATAGAAAATAGCAAAGACTTAAACGAAAATCAAAAAAGAGAAATATTAGGTAGAATAATACACTTGTCTGGTAAGCCAGCCGCAGACTACATAGCAGAAAAAGAAGCTAGAAAAGTTTTAAAATCAAAAGAAAATATACAAAAAGACAATATAATAAGCAAAGCGTTAGAGCAAAAGTATTTAGATGTAGAAAACAAAGGTATAAGTATATTAGATTTTGATGATACACTTGCTACTAGCAAATCACTAGTTGAGTTTACAAGACCAGACGGTACAACAGGTACATTAACACCTGCGGAATATGCTGCTGAATATGAAAACTTAGCTGATCTTGGTTATACATTTGACTTTTCACAATTTAACAAAGTTGTTGATGGTAAAATTGCACCGCTGTTTGAAAAAGCTAAAAAGCTTGCTGACAAGTTTGGTACTAATGATATATTTATATTAACAGCTAGACCTGCTGCAGCTCAAAAAGCTATACACAAGTTTTTAAAAGACAATGGTTTAAACATACCTATAGAAAATATAACTGGTCTTGGTAATTCTACGTCTGAAGCTAAAGCGTTGTGGGTTGCTGATAAAGCTGCTGAAGGTTATAACGATTTTTACTTTGCTGATGATGCACTAAAAAATGTACAAGCTGTTAAAAATATACTAGATCAGTTTGATGTTAAGTCAAAAGTAAGGCAAGCAAGAACAACGCTAAGAAGTAAAGCTGATCCTGCTAAGTTAAATGAAATGATTTCAAGAAACTTAGGTATTGCAGAGTATAAAGATTATTCTGACGCAAAAGCAAAGCTTGTTGGTGGTAAAAAAGGTAAGTATAAATTCTTTATACCACCTAGCGCAGAGGATTTTAAAGGTTTAATATACCCAATACTAGGTAAAGGTGCTAAAGGTGACGCTGATATGCAGTTTTTTAAAGACGCTCTGTTTGATCCATATTCAAGAGGTATGCAACAAATAGAAAACATGGCGCAAGGTTTAGCTGGTGACCTTAAAAACTTAAACAAAGCTTTTCCTAAAGTTAAGAAAAAACTAAAAAAGAAAATGCCTGGGTCAGAGTTTACTTACGATCAAGGATTAAGAGTTTACATGTGGGACAAAGCTGGTGTTGAAATACCTGGAATATCTGAAGCTGATAAAAAAGCTATATTAAAAGAAATAAACAAAGAGCCTGAGCTACAAGAGTACGCTGATAATATTACTAAAATAGTTAAATCACCTAGTTATATAGAGCCTACAGACGCTTGGTTGACTAGTTCAATACCACAAGATTTACATGGTATAACTATGGGTGAGAATAGAACTGGTATGCTTACTGAGTTTATTGAAAATAGAAAAAAACTATTTGGTGACTGGAAAAATGGTAGATTAGATGGACCTTTAATGAACAAGTTAGAAGCTGCGCTTGGTACTAATTGGAGAGATGCTATGGAAGATATATTGTGGCGTATGGAAAATGGTACTAACAGAAACTTTGGAGGTAATAAACTAACTAATCAATTTACAAACTGGGTTAACAACTCTGTTGGAGCTATCATGTTCTTTAACGGTAGATCTGCTGTGTTACAGACGTTATCAACAGTAAACTTTATAAACTGGTCAGATAATAA
>CEPY01006587.1_pt1 | contig 18481 bp, 18 predicted proteins | sample 530421 | NCBI WGS metagenome assembly CEPY01 (sample SAMEA2620065, study PRJEB7988) | marine metagenome | biome: marine biome (ENVO:00000447); feature: surface water layer (ENVO:00002042); material: "saline water (ENVO:00002010), including plankton (ENVO:xxxxxxxx)" | depth 5 m
GCGTCAAATGGAACAAGTGTTACACTAACAGATAGTTCTGACTCAGGTGCTAATTTACAAATTATAAAATACGGTATTGCTACTAGTGGAGGTGGAACTAGTGCTTTATATTATGGTGATCGTGGACTTAGATTTGGTGGTTATGACACAGGCGTTGATCATTCAAATGTAATAGATTACTGGAACATAGCCTCCTCTACAGGAAACGCTGTAGACTTCGGCGATCTAACTCGAAAAAGAAGTTATATTGCTTCTTGTTCTAATGCATCTAGAGCTCTTTCATTTGGTGGTCAATCATCTTCCCCCTTTGCTAGCGGATCAGATATAATAGATTATGTTACAATAGCCTCTACCGGCAATGCCACGGATTTTGGTGACATGCTTTCCGCGAGAAACCGAGCAGCATGTGAAAGCAATGGAACAAGAGCTATTCATGGAGGTGGCACTGACGGAAGCAGTAATGTTAATACCATAGAGTATGCCACAATAGCAACCACAGGAAACACTATTGACTTTGGTGATTTATCAGTAGCTAGAGAGCGTCTTTCGGCAGCATCTAACGGGTCGAGAATAGTTTTTATCGGTGGTCAGGCAGGCGGTTATTCCAACACTATGGATTATGTTACTGGCGATACTACAGGAAATGCGCAAGACTTTGGCGACCTTCTAACTCCTCTTAGTAACCACGGAGCTACAGGAACAGGAACTGGAGATCGAGCTATAGTGTTTGGTGGACTGGCCAGTGGTAGCTATCACAATGTTATTCAATATTTTCCTGTTTCAACAACAGGAAACTCGTCAGATTTCGGAGACCTATTAGGAAATCACGCCTATGCTTCCGCTTGTTGTAATTCAACCAAAGCTCAGTTTGTTGGGGGTTACAATCCTGGTGATATAGACATAATACAACAAGTAACAATGGCTACTCTAGGAAACGCAACAGATTATGGAGATTTAACTGAAGCGGTGTATAGTTCTGGTGCAACTTCAGGAAATGCGTCATAGTAAAGCTTAAAGGAAAGTAATAAATGAGTCAATACAGTGAAATAAGAGTTAACACTATAACAGATTCAACTGGATCTGTCGCTGTCGATTTTGAAAATGGACTTACTATAGGAGGAAAGGCACTAGACGATTCAGGCGGAGCTATTCAATTAAATAAAATAATAGATTCAGCTGACGCGCCTTCAGATTCTGCTTCTTATTATGGCTTAATGTGGTACGACAGCGCTAACACTAGATTGAATATATACACTCCAATTGGTTGGAGAACAATAAGAGGTGATCAGGCTCCTAGCGGTGGTGGAGGTAGTTCGAACGCAACTCATGCTTTTGCTCTTGGTGGAACATACTACAACGGAAACTATTACGTTACCGCTGCAAATCACATTGAAACATTAACAATAGCAACTACTGGTAACGCAACTGATTTTGGTGACATAACTGCTTCTGGTTCTATCGCACTAGGTATTTCAGAAATAGCAGCAGGAGGAGATCATAGCAGAATCGTACTAGGTTCGGCGTTAGTAGATAACGGATATGGTAACGCAGGAGATCTTGCTAATGGTACCGGAATACATTACATAACTTGTGCGACCCCAGGTAATACTGTAGACTTTGGCGATCTTCCATCAGATTATTTTAATGAAAACGGAGGCGATGCTGGGGCTGGTTACATGCACTTTAGGTCCAATGGATCTGGTAGCAGCACTAGTATTGTTACAGTTACAATTCAAACTACTGGAAACGCATCTGATCTAATAGATTTAAGTGGTGCGGAGGGATATTCATTTGGCGGTGTAAGTTCTAATGATACAAGAGCGCTTGCTTTTGGTGGAAGATATGGTAACGCTTTTGGTGTTGCAGTTGATTATTTCACTCCAGGAAATTCGTCAGTAGCAGCTGCTGACTTTGGTGATCTCTTGTTGGGTTCTAATAAACCAGCAGTAACAAACGACAATGTAAACAGAACAATTTATCACGAATCATATAATGGCTCTGGATTTTCCTGGGGAAGTTTATCAAATACTTTAGCCTATCTTGACACAGCGACTTTAGGAAACGCAGTGGATTTTGGTGATTTATCATCGGCTAGACAAGGAGGAGGAGCTTCGGCCAATAACACTAGAGCTCTGTTTTTTGGTGGAGAATCAAATAGTTCAAGCGATAGCTATGCACACAATACGGTTGATTACGTGACAGTAGCTACTCCAGGAAACGCTACAGACTTCGGTGATGTTTCAAGAAGAAGACAAACATGCGGTTCTGAGGGAATAGGTTAAGGAAAAAACTAATGAGTGAAGTAAAAGTAGATAAAATTACAAATAGAGTTGGTACAGGCGCTCCAAGATTTCCTAATGGTATTACTATAGGAGGACAAACTGTAGCTTCGCAATATCCTGGTGTTTTAGCAGGATCTATAGTAGAATCTAACGGCACACCTACAAACGTTTCTGCAGGTACTTATTGGTTTAACGATAGTGGAGCGAATAAATTTTTAGCAATATATTACGATGATAATTGGATAGGTCTATCTGGAGAAGTAGTTGCTGGTGGTGTGCAGCCAATGGGTGGAGATAGAGGTTTTTCATTAGCAGGAACAGGACCTTCAACAGATGATGTTGTAGAGTATTGGGATTTAACTACAACAAGCAATGCTCAAACTTTTGGCAACACTCTTACTACAGACATAAACTGGTCAGCTGCTTGTGGAAATGGAACGAGAGTTATAAATCACGAAGCTTATTCTAACATTAGTACATATGACACTATATCTTATATAACTTCTGCGACTTTAGGAAACGCAGTAGATTTTGGTAATACTTTTCATCAAAGAGTAGGAGAAGCTGCAGCTTCAAATGGAACTTATGGCATATTTGGCGCAGGATATGGCGCAACTGGTCCAGCTCCTTACTCAGGTCCTGCGGCTAGAATAGACGATATAGATTACGTAACAATATCTACTACTGGAAACGCAGCAGATTGGGGAGATGTGCTACCTACAAATAGATCATACTTAGCGTGCGCTGACAATAGTAGTTATGTTTTATTCGCAGGAGGCATGGCTAATGCAGGAGAAGGATCTCCGTATACAAGTTCATCTAACGTTGCAGGAGAAATGTATAAGTTAAGTACTACTGTTGGATCAGGTGGTACGCTTATCGGAGATTTATCAGACGATAGAGGGATTCTAAAAGGAGCTGAATCTCCAACAAGAGCTTTATTTATGGGAGGACTCATAGGATCTAGCTCTACAGCCTCTAATTGGTGTGATATAATAGATTATATGGATTTTGCTTCAGAAGGCAACGCAACTGATTTTGGAAATCTTGTACGCGGAAACGCTTATGGTGGGGCCTGTTCTAATGACACTACAGCTGCATATTTTGGAGGTTATGATAACATAAGCGGATCTACTACAGAGGTTGCTGACATAAGATATATAACAATGGCAACTACTGGTAATGCTACTGATGCTGGTGATTTAACCAGAGCCGATCATAGGATGGACGGTGCTTCAGGTTTTGCATCTTAAAGGGCTCAAAAAATGGCGATAAGCAGACGTTTAGGTAATTTAGGCGATAGAATAGATAGCGCCAGCTCTGGCAATTTTCTAACCACAGATGATTCTGGTGGCGAATTTAGAGCTATTCAATATTCAGAGATAGCCGGAAAACCTACAACTTTAGATTCAGCAAACGTTATTTCATTTATGGACTCTTCTTATGTCCAAGCCAGACAAGTTGACGTAGGTTTAGATTCAAGTCAAATATCTTCTTTAGTAGACTCAGCTTATGTGCAGGCGAGGCAAGGAGTAACAGGTCTTGACTCAGCTGCTACAATTAATTTAATAGACTCAGCTTATGTTGCTCTTAAAGGAGATGCTGGATTAGATTCCAGCGGAATGACTAATTTAGTAGATTCAAGTTTTATTGCTAACTTAGCAGGCGCTAAGTCAGGATTTGAGGTTTTTAAATACACAGCAACTGCTGGTCAAACAACGTTTAAAGATTCAGATTTAAATGGATCAATCTTAGCTCATCCAAGAGATGGCCTTTTAGTGTGGCTAAACGGTGTTTTGCTAGATGATACTACTGATTACACTGCTCCTAATGGATCAAGTGTTGTACTAACGTCAGGCGCAGATTCTGGTTCAAGCGTAATAATAGCAAAATGGGGAGGCGGGCCAGCATATTCAACAACGTTTTTTGGTTCTAGAGGTTTGGTTTTTGGTGGTTACAGTTTTGCTTGGTCTCACAATGACATTCAATATATTCCAGTTGCAACTTCTAGTAACGCAACAGATTTTGGCGATCTCACCTCTCCTAAAACTGGTACAGCATCTCATTCTGATGGATCTAGAATTTTAAATGGCGGTGGTTATGACGGAACAACACCTCATCCTGCAACTAGGCTTGATGTTATAGAATACGTTACAGCTAGTACTACAGGTAATGGCACTGACTTTGGAGATCTTACAGTTGGAAGATTAGCCTTAACTGCAGGAGGAGATCCTACTCGTACTCTTTTTGCTGGAGGTAGAACACTTAATGCAGATACAGAACTTGACACCATAGAGTATGTAACAACTCAAACTACTGGAAATTCACAAGACTTTGGAGATCTTTCATATCCACGAGATTATTTAAGAGCTACTTCAGATGCTACTAGAACTGTGTTTGCTGGAGGCGATGAGGACTACAGTGTTGATTATAACACAAAAACTAATATCATGGAATATGTAACAACTCAAACACCTGGAAACACTACAGACTTTGGTGATTTAACAGCAGCTAGAGCATCGTGTCAGCAAGGTGTTGTCGCAAACTCAACCAGAGGAGTTTTTATGGGAGGCGCGTCTTATCCCTCAACTATTCATGATGAGATTGACTACATAACAATTGCAACTACAGGCAACGCATCTGACTTTGGAGATATGACTAAAGAAACGCACAGTTCTGCAGGTATGAGCGATGGGACTTATGGTTTACATGCAGGAGGAGCTCATCCATCATCAACAACAGCTCAACCTGGAACAGAACAAATTGGTTACATAACAATTGCAACTACAGGCAATGCACAAGACTTTGGGGATTTACTTGCTTTGGGTCCTGCAACGCCTCCAAATTCGCAAACTATATATGGTGATAGTGATGTATTTACAAGTGGACTTAACATATACCAATCAGGCGCATCTGGTACATAACTATAAAACATATATATAATAGTATATCATAATTTAGATAGGATTTATAATGAGTGAAGAACTAACAAAGAAAGAAGATACAGAATCAACATCACTGATGATAAGTGATAATGTGACTTTTAATATGCCAACTGTAACAAAAGGAGTGATTAATCCTCTTGCAGTAGCAAAAGTAAATGAAGGCTTGCCAGAATTAAATAGACAAACGAGAAATTTCGATAGAAATAACTCTCAAACTACTTTGTCAATGATGTCTATTACTATGTTGAATGGACACTCACCATATAGAATGATGAGACAAGTTATGGCAGAAGCTGAAAAAAGAAAGCTAGCCTTAGCTGAAGCTCAGGTTGGCCACGCTAAAAAGCGTAAAGAGATTGAAAAGTTACAGGAAAAAGTAAATGAAAATCCTGATGATGAAGTGTTACAAGCAAGATTAAGACTTGCATACGTTTCTATCTCTACTATGGAAAGTAAAATGAATGGCTCGTTTAAAGATATAGCAACGCTTATTGATACTTATGAGTCGATAAAGAAAAATAATGGGATTACTGAATGGGATGAGGAATCCTTTGAAAATGAAGAAAAGAAGCACCACGTCCGCAGAGGCTTCGAGCTGATGTATCGTAACTTAATGGATGGTGGCCGCATTTCAACTTCAACTATAGAATACATGCAACAGTTTGGCGTTCACCCACAAGTAGCTATGACAGAAACGCAAGGTTATATAGCTTCGGTTACTGCCAAAATAAAAAATTTACAATTGCCGCATTCTAATGATTTGGAAGAGTTTTTAGATAAAATGGCAGATAAATATTATAAGAATGCTGATTTGACAACCGAGAGAATTTTCGGAAAATCTGAAGTGTATAACACTGACTATATGAACCGTTTAAATAAACCAGAAGAAACAGAGGAAGAATAAAAATGGCTGTTATAGAATATAAAATGTTAAAAAATGCTTTCGGACGACGCGAAGTTCCGGGGTATGTAGAAGACAGAGGACATTGGTATAGAGATAGCGATGGTACGTATGTAGGTTGGCTATCTGATGAAGTATCTAATAAGTTTTATGTAGATACTGCTAATGCTACCACATTAACAAAATCTGAGTTCGTCGCAAGAGGAACTGCTGCAGGACATCTACAGGAACCAGCAGGATGGGATAGCGATGCAATGGGAGCTTGGTCTGCACCAGATCTAGAAACTTGGTACGATCAGTTTGTAACTAATAACTCGTAAATATTTGTATTATAAAATTCTTGTTGTTATAAATAGTAATAAGATTTTATAGTAGGATTTTAACATGGCCGCACCAAGCTCGCGAGATACTCTTATTGAATACTGCCTTCGTAGATTAGGTGATCCAGTAATAGAAATAAATGTTGACCCTGATCAACTCGAAGATCGTGTAGACGAGGCGCTACAGTATTATCAAGAATTTCATTCAGACGCAACAGTAAAAACTTATTTAAAGCATCAGGTAACAGCCGATGATGTTTCAAATGAGTATATTTCAATTTCAAGTAACGTCATTTTTGTTCAGAAATTATTTCCTATCTCTTCTTCATTTAATAATTCTATGAACTTTTTTGATATAAAGTATCAAATGATGTTAAATGACATTGCTGATTTGCAAAACTTTGCTGGAGATCTCGCCTACTACGATCAAATGCAGCAGTACTTATCTCTATTAGATTTAAAGCTTAACGGTCACCCTCAAGTAAATTTTTCTAGACGTCAAAACAGACTTTATATTCATGGCGATTTTCAAGACAATGACATAAAAGAAGATGATTATGTTGTCGCAGAAGTGTTGCAAATAGTAGATCCATCTACTCACACTACTGTTTTTGATGACATGTGGTTAAAGTCATACACTACTGCTCTTATAAAAAGACAGTGGGGTGCTAATTTAATTAAGTTTGAAGGCATGCAACTTCCAGGTGGAGTAACGTTAAATGGTAGACAAATATATGATGATGCTCAAGCTGACATAGAAAAGCTTGAAGAAAAAGTAAGAATGGAACAAGAATTACCAGTAGACTTCTTTGTGGGGTAAGCTATGGCCATAAACCCATATTTTATGAATACAAAAAATCAGCAGGATCTTTATGAAGATATTATCATAGAGTCTGTTAAGATATACGGTCAAGACGTATATTATTTACCAAGAGAAACCATTAACTATGATTTAATTTTAAACGAAGATGTTCCATCTCGTTTTTCCTGCGCGTATCGTGTAGAAATGTACATAGATGACATTGATGGATTTGCCGGTGAAGGCGACATTTTCACAAAGTTTGGAGTTGAAATAAGAGATGCTGCTACTTTTGTTGTGGCTAGAAGACGTTGGAAGCATACTGTAACTTCATTACCAGCTGTAATGGGTGACAAAAAATATAGTGAAGATGATCCTGATAAAAATTGCTCATGTGCATGCCCTGATAGACCAAGAGAAGGTGATCTAATTTGGCTGCCTATGGCATGTAAATTATTTCAAATAATGCACGTAGAACATGAGGTTCCTTTTTATCAATTAGGAAACTTGCCTACATATAAATTACGTTGTGAACTATTTGAATACAATGATGAAGACTTTGATACTGGTATTCCTGGAGTTGATCACGTTGAGAAAGATTATGCTTATACATATGACTTAACACTTGACAGTGACGGTGCGGGATTCTGTGTAGGCGAAAATGTTTCTATTGCATTAGCAAGTGGTGTTACATTGTCCGGTGAAGTTTCATGCTGGAACGATTCATCTAACATCTTAAGTCTAGTACACCTCGGATCCTCTGATGGTAGTTATCAAAATATTGAAACAGTTACAGTAGACAGAGTTGTTGTTGGATCAACTGCAGATTCTGACGGTAATTTCTCAAGAGTTTCTATTTTCTCAGCTAACGAAGTTCAGAAAATAGATGAGAATGAACAGTCTGAAATCTTTGACGCTAATGAAGCAGATTTCTTAGACTTTACAGAATCTAACCCATTTGGAGATCCACAGTAATGTTTACTTATTTTTATCATCAGCGGGTTAGAAAAACAGTATCTATTTTTGGTTCTCTGTTTAACAACATTTATGTTTTAAGAAGAAAATCTGATGGCTCTACGGCTAGTCAGATAAAGGTACCTTTAGCTTATGCACCAAAAGACAAGTACACCGCAAGATTAAATTCAAATCCAGATTTATATAGTGATCAGAAAGTAGCTTTAAAGTTACCTAGAATGTCGTTTGAAATAACAAGTATACAATACGACGCTGAAAGAAAATTACCTAAGATAAACAATTTTAAAATTACTGCATCTGATACCACTGCTTCTAAATTTTTTACACCGGCGCCATACTTGTTAGGATTTCAAGTAAACATATATGCTAAAACGCAAGATGACGCGTTACAAATTGTTGAACAAATACTTCCATATTTTAATCCACAGTATACGTTATCAATGAAACCTTTTACTGATTATCCTACAGTAAGAGAAGACATATCAATAACAATACAAGGTGTTTCTTTTAGCGATGATTATGAAGGACCTGTTGAGCAAAGAAGAACGATAATATATACTCTTGATTTTGAAATGAGAACTAATTTCTTTGGACCAATAAATGATCAAGATCTCATAGATGAAGTAATATCGGATTTGCATGTTATTTCAGATTCAGATGGAAGAGTTGAAACAATAACTACAACACCTACACCTGTTGGTGTAGGACCAGATAGCGATTATGGATTTAATAATGAAATAGAGACGTACTATGAATGATTCAGATACAAAAGCTGCAGATGATTTTGAATACACTAGACAAATTTATCATGAACTTATAGCTAAAGGCACAGATGCTTTAGATGATATGGCTGAAGTCGCTAGACAGTCAGAGCATCCTAGAGCTTTTGAAGTTCTAGCTACTATGATAAAATCTGTAGCCGATGTAAACGGAGATTTAATTTCTTTACACAATAAGAAAAAAAATTACTATAAACCTGATCCTAAAGCGTTACCGAGTGGTGTAACAACTAATAATTTATTTGTAGGTTCTACAACAGAACTTCAAAGAATGTTGAAAGATGCGAGAGAAGAAGTCGACAATGTAATAGACATAACAGACAGAATACATGATGAATCAAACAAATGAAAGTTACTTAGGAAATCCAAACATTAAAAAAGATGGAATTGTTCAGAATTGGGAACCTGAACAAGTAACCGAGTACGCCAAGTGCATGGCGGATCCAGTCTTTTTTGCAAAAAAATATTGCAAAGTTATATCACTAGATTCAGGCTTAGTTCCTTTTGAGCTATATCCATATCAAGAAAAAATGTTTGAGCAGTTTAACTCGAATAGATTTAATATAGTTCTAGCCTGTAGACAGTCAGGCAAATCCATATCTTCAGTTGCATATATCCTATGGTACGCAATTTTTAATCCTGAGCAAACTGTAGTAGTACTTGCCAACAAAGGCGCGACAGCTCGAGAGATGATTGCCAGAATCACTCTAATGCTCGAGAATTTACCTTTCTTTTTGCAGCCAGGGTGTAAGTCAGTTAACAAAGGGTCATTAGAATTTAGTAATAATTCTAAAATAGTTTCAGCCTCTACCTCTGGATCTTCTATAAGAGGTATGTCAGTTAATCTTCTTTATTTAGATGAGTTTGCTTTTGTTGAAAGAGCAGGCGAGTTTTACACATCTACATATCCAGTTGTTTCTGCTGGTAAAGACACTAAAGTTATTATTACTTCTACAGCAAATGGCATAGGAAATATATTTCACAAGATATGGGAGGGTGCTGTTCAAGGAACAAATGAATATCAACCGTTTAGAGTTGATTGGTGGGATGTACCTGGTAGAGATGAAGAGTGGAAAACCCAAACTATTGCTAATACTTCTCAAATACAATTTGATCAAGAATTTGGTAATACTTTTTTTGGGACAGGCGATACTTTAATAAACGCCGATACATTATTATCTTTAAGAAGAAAAGATTATAAATTAATTACCAATGAAGGTGTAAAAATATACGAAGAAGCTGATCCAAAACATAACTATGTTATGTTGGTAGACGTTGCGAAAGGAAGAGGACAGGATTATAGTACATTTAATGTGATCGATATTAGCTCTACGCCGTTTAAACAGGTCGCCGTCTATCGCGATAACCTTATCTCTCCATTACTCTTCCCAAATATTATTTATAAAATTGCGACTTCTTACAATCAAGCTATGGTTGTTGTAGAATCAAATGATGCAGGGCAAGTTGTGTGTAATGGATTATATCACGATTTAGAATATGAAAACATGTTCGTGGAATCTACTATAAAAGCGGATTCCTTAGGCATTAACATGACTAGAAAAGTGAAGAGAATAGGTTGTTCAGGAATAAAAGATTTATTAGAAGAGAAAAAACTAGATATTGTAGATGAAGATACTATTTTAGAAATATCTACATTTATATCTAAAGGTCAATCATATGAAGCGTCAGATGGAAACCACGACGATTTAATGATGAATCTTGTGCTGTTTGGTTACTTTATAGGAACAGTTTATTTTGGTGAACTTACAGATGTAAATATAAAGCAAATGTTGTTTGAACAAAGAATGGAAGAAATTGAAAGAGAAACTGTACCATTTGGTTTTTATGACAATGGATTAGAAGAACAAAAAGAGAAACCTGATGATCCTTGGTCTTTAGAAACTGAAGGTGACATATATGTCAATTTTTAAAAAATTATAAATAGTTATAATTGAAAAACCGTATTATGTTAAACTTATAATTGCTTTAATGGAAAAGGAAGAGACACATGGCAGTAAATCCATCAGCGTCTCCGGCAGTTGTCGTAAGAGAAGTAGATCTTACTAGCGTTGTCCCAGGAATTACCACACCTGCAGGTGGATTTGTTGGTAATTTTAGTTGGGGTCCCGCTCAAGAATTGACACTCGTATCAAACGAAACCGGACTCGTCAGCACATTCGGCACACCAACAACGTCGAATAATATTGACTTCCATTCTGCTGCTTACTTCTTAAGATATTCAAATGATCTATACGTAGTAAGAGAGCTAGGAAGTTCTGCTGCAAACGCCTTCGATTCAGACGCGGCGTCGGCAGCTCCACTTGTCAAAAACTCAACAGATTTTGACAATCAACAGTCAAACCTAGAGTCAGACGGACATACTTGGATCGCCAAGTACGCAGGAACACTAGGTAATTCAATAAAAGTATCAGTTTGTACACAATCAGCATCAGACTCAGACTTTGATAATTGGGCACATGTTGCAGAATTTGATGCAGCGCCTGATTCAAACGAAGTACACGTAGCTATCGTTGATGAAGATGGTGATTTATCAGGCACAGCTGGTACAGTTTTAGAAACATTCCCATTTTTATCTACAACAGTAGGTGCTAAAAATGCAGATGGTTCAACAAACTATGCAAAAACAGTTATTAATAATAACTCATCATATGTATGGTCAATTGGAGATCTAGACAGTACAGCAGACACATCATTAACAGCTGGTCATAATGGAGGAGCACTAGGCACTTCACACATCGCCACTGGTTTTGATCTAATGGAAGATCCTAATACTGTAACTGTAGATTTTTTAATTGCTCCAGGAATGTCAACTTCTACAGATCAAGCTACTGTAGTAAATGATTTAGTTACAATTGCAGGTACAACTCGTAAAGATTGTGTTGCAGTTACTTCACCTAACAGAGCAGCTGTTGTTAACAACGCTGGTTCTGAGGTAACATCCATAACATCAGGAATATCTACATTTACTAGATCTTCATATCTGATTGTAGATGGAAACTACTTAAAGGTATATGATAAGTACAACGATAAGTACATACATATTCCTGCAGCTTCTTCAACAGCAGGTATCATGGCAGCTTCTCATGTAAATGCAGCTCCGTGGTTCTCACCAGCTGGAACTCGAAGAGGACAATATTTAGGTGTAACTTCATTAACATATGATGCCAATAAAGCTAATAGAGATACTCTATATAAAGCAGGTGTAAATCCAATATCAAATATACCGGGACAAGGTATTCTGTTATATGGTGATAAAACACACCTAGCAAGACCGTCTGCTTTCGATAGAATAAACGTTCGTAGATTGTTCTTGTCAATAGAAAGAGCTATTTCTGAAGCTGCTAAAGCTGTTATCTTTGAGTTCAATGATGAATTCACAAGAGCAGAGTTTAGTGGAATAGTAGAACCATTCTTGAGAGAAATCCAAGGCGCTCGAGGCATCACCGACTTCCGTGTAGTTTGCGATGAAACAAACAACACAGCGGCAGTCATCGACCGAAACGAACTTGTTGCAGACATCTTTATCAAGCCCGCACGTTCAGTAAACTACGTAACTCTTAATTTCGTAGCTGTAAGAACAGGTGTTGAGTTTGAAGAAGTTGTTGGCGCAGCAACAATATAGTAGCACTGAGGAGATAAAAAATGGCTATTCTTAGAGTAGATGATTTCAAAGCTGCCTTAAAAGGTGGCGGTGCTAGACCAAATCTGTTTCAGGCAACTATTACGTTTCCTGTGGCAGCTAACGCTGGTGGCGACATAGGCCTTACAACATTTATGTGTAAAGCTGCTCAGTTACCTGCATCTGTAATGTCCCCTATTCCTGTAGGTTTTAGAGGACGTCAGATTCAAGTTGCAGGTGATAGAGTTTTCGAACCATGGGTAGTTAATATCATTAATGATACTGACTTCACAGTTCGTAACTCAATGGAGCGTTGGATGAATTCAATAAATGCACATTCTGCAAATACTGGACTAACTAATCCTGCATCATATCAATCAGATATGTATGTAGACCAATTAGACAAAGATGGAACAGTGTTGAAGAAATATGCGTTTAGAGGTGCATTCCCAACAAATGTTGCAGCTATTGATCTAGCATATGACATAAACGATACTATCGAAGAGTTTGCGGTAGAGTTCCAAGTACAATACTGGGAAGCAATTACTACTACGTAAACGTTGAATAAATAATAGAATGGAGGGAAGAAATTCCCTCCACTCATCACGTTTTAAGGAATTATCATGGCAGAAGATAATAGTATAAAATTATTCGGTTTCGAAATAAAAAGAAGTTCAGAAATCGAAAAAGAAAAGAAGAAAAGAGTTTCAATCGTTCCTCCTACCGATGAGGATGGTGCTGGATATGTTACTCAAACTGCCGCTGGACATTACGGACAATACGTTGATATTAATGGTGATCAAGCAAAAGATAATCATCAATTAATAGTGAAGTATAGAGGTATAGCTATGCATCCTGAAGTTGACATGGCTATTGAAGATATTGTTAATGAATCTATAGTAACAGGTGGCATAGACAAACAAATAGAAATTGTTTTAGATAAAGTTAAAGCCCCTCAGAATATAAAAAACAGAATAGCTGAAGAGTTTGAAACAATTTTAAACTTACTTAATTTCGGAGAAAATGGACACGATATTTTTAGAAGATGGTATGTTGATGGAAGACTTTATCATCACCTTGTAGTAAATGAATCAAATCCTAAAGCTGGTATTCAAGAAGTTAGATACATTGATGCTATTAAAATTAGAAAAGTAAAAGAAGTAAAATCTAGAAGAGATCAAGCTACTGGTGCTACAATAGTTGATAAAGTAGATGAGTATTTCATATATCAAGAAAAACCTGGAAAACAAAACACTGGAGTAAAGATTACTTCAGACTCTATTAGTTACGTAACATCTGGTTTATTAGATGGTAACCGTAAAAAAGTAATTTCTCATTTACATAAAGCAATTAAACCTGTAAATCAATTAAGAATGATGGAAGATTCATTAGTTATTTACAGATTGGCAAGAGCGCCAGAGAGAAGAATTTTTTATATTGATGTAGGTAATTTACCAAAAGGTAAAGCTGAAGAGTACATGACTAACATCATGGCTAAGTATCGAAACAAACTCGTTTATGATGCAGATACCGGTAATATAAAAGATGATCGTAAACATATGTCTATGCTTGAAGATTTCTGGCTGCCTAGAAAAGAAGGTGGCCGTGGTACAGAAATTTCAACTTTACCAGGTGGAGAAAATCTAGGACAGATAGAAGATATAATTTATTTTCAAAAAAGAGTTTATAGAGCTCTAAATGTTCCAGTAAACAGATTAGAACAAGAGTCAGGTTTTAACTTAGGTAGAACTACTGAGATTTCTAGAGATGAAATAAAATTTCAGAAATTTGTAGATAGGTTAAGAAATAGATTTTCACATTTGTTCTTAGGAATTCTTAAAAAACAACTTATTCTTAAGAATGTTATTACTGAAGATGATTGGGAATCATGGAAATATGATTTAATGATTGATTATGCTCAGGACAATCATTTTTCTGAGTTAAAAGATCAAGAAATTTTAAGAGAAAGACTACAATCTTTAGATCAGGTTGTACAGTATGTTGGAGAGTACTTCTCAAAAGAGTGGGTTATGAAGAACATATTAAAGTATAGCGAAGATGACATAAAAGACATCGAAGGACAAATAGATCAAGAGCCAGAACCTGAACCTAGAGATAATAATTAAAATAAATTATGAGTGATATTGTTAGATATAGAACTGACACTGGCGCTACAGGGACAGTTGGTAATAATACTTTACTAACTTTAAACTATGATGTCAGTTACATTGAGTTTGCAGCTGAGTTATATACACCAGAAGATCCTTTACATGTTAGAGGATGGTTTTCAGACGTTGTACACTTCAATGGTTTTCATTTATCATTACAATATAACTTAAGAGTATATTTAAATCAGGGTGACACAGACACAATACAAATTACTACTGGTACTGCAAAAAGTATCAATAATTTAGTTAATGGACAATTTTTAAGACTTGATGAAGAAATTACATTTAACGTAACTAGAGAAGTCTTTACACCTGAAGATTCAGATTCTTCTGACGTAGTAATTGATTCAGACGTGCTACCCATAAATACTGATTTTGGTATCACCTCTACTGTGCTAAGCATAGTAGACTCTGATTATGTAAACGCTAGATCTGATGCTGGAATAGGACTTGACTCTGCGGCAATAATTAATCTTATAGATTCTGATTATGTTGAGAATAGAGTTACAGATATTAGTGGTGAAGCACCTTATTCAGATAGTACATAATAAAAATGCACGTGAAAATATTATTTTATATAAATAAATCCAAGTAGGAGAAAAAAATGGCGAATATTGAAAATTTTATTAATGCAATGATTGATCAAAATCACGCTCAATCTGGCAATATGTTTAATGACATCATCAGTCAAAAAGTTGGTGATGCGTTAGAAGCTGAAAAGATAGCAGTTGCTGGACAAATATTTAATGGTGAAGATGATGCCGAATATGACAACGATGCAGTGTCAGACGAAGATTTAGCCGCGGCGGCAGCTGAAGTTGCCGATGAAGACGGGTTAGATGAGTTAGATATGGAAGTTGATGACATTGAAGATGTAACAGACGAAGTAGCAGAAGATGATCCTGTTGCTGATGTTGAAGAGTTGGCAGATGAAGAAGTTTGAGGAACTACGTGAAAATGTAGTTTTTAATAAAAAGATTGGCAGGGTTCCTGTCAAGATTATAAAAAAAGGTAACAAGTTTGAAACCCATATAGATGGAGACAAACTTGATTCTTATGCTTCTAAAGCAGAAGCTGAAAAAATGGCGAAGGAATTCGTCAAACAATATAAAGGTTAAAACAATGAAGCTTATTGCAGAATATTTAGACAACGAAATAAACGTAATAACCGAAGCTAAAGAAGGCGGCGGGAAAGATCATTTCATCGAAGGTATATTCGCACAAGCTGAAGGTAAGAATCGTAACGGTAGAATTTATGAAAAAGCTATTATGGAAAAAGCTGTTGATAAATACGTTAACGAACAAGTTTCCCAGAACAGAGCGGTAGGAGAGTTAAATCATCCTGATGGACCGACTGTAAATCTGGACAAAGTATCTCATCGCATTACGGAAATGAAATGGAATGGAAATAATGTGATGGGGAAAGCGCTTATTCTAGACACTCCTAACGGCAAGATCGTTAAAGGCTTACTTGATGGTGGTGTTCAACTAGGCGTTTCAACTCGTGGTATGGGTACTCTCGAACAGCGTGGCAACGCAATGTACGTCAAAGACGACTTTATTCTTAACACAGTAGATATTGTGCAAGATCCATCCGCACCTGACGCTTTTGTCAATGGGATAATGGAAGGTGTTGAATGGGTTTGGAATAACGGTGTTATCGAAGCTCGAGAAATTGAAAGAATGGAGACTGAAATTAAAAAAGCTCCTCGTCCTGATCTCTATGAGACTCAGGTTCGTGAGTTCAAAAATTTCCTCTCGTTACTGAAAAACAAATAAGGAGTCAAACATGACTGATCAAATCGAAGAACAGGATGTAGAGCTCAATGAAAACGAGGAAATCGTTGATGAAGCTCACGATCCTAAAAATGCAGAGACTCAATCTGTTGCAGCTACCGATAAAGCCGCGGATGCTACTAAAGCAGCTCCAAAGCGTAAAGGTGACAAAGATGCAAAAGATGAACCTGCACCTTTAGGTAATTCTGCAAAACCAAAAATGAAAGATGCTGGTGCTCAGCCAAAAGAAGACTATGATTTTTCTGACGATTTAGAAGCTCTTGTCTCTGAAGAAGCTACGCTTTCTGAAGGATTCAAGGATAAAGCTGCTGTAATTTTCGAAGCAGCTATTAATTCTAAAGTTGAAAAAACTGTAGAACGTCTTGAAGAGCAGTATGCTCAGGAATTAGAGGAAGAGATCTCTAAAACAAAAGAAGATCTTGTAGAAAAAGTAGATAACTACCTAAACTACGTTGTTGAAAACTGGATGGAAGAAAATAAACTTGCTATCCAATCAGGCCTACGGGCAGAAATCGCTGAAGGATTCATGAATTCATTGAAAGATCTATTCACAGAGTCTTACATCGAAGTACCCGAGTCAAAAGTCGACCTAGTTGACGATTTAGCAACTGAAGTTCAAGAACTAGAAGAGAAGTTAAACAAAGAAGTACAATCTGGCATTGACATGAAAGAGTCATTGACTAAGCTGCAGTGCAAAGATGCTCTTCGTGAAGCTTCAAAAGATCTAGCTGAAACTCAAGCTGCTAAACTAGAAGAACTAGCTGAGAGTATTACATTTGAAAGCACTGAAGATTTTGCAGCTAAGCTTGCAACATTGAAAGAGTCATATTTCAAAGCAGAAGCTGTTGAGTCAGTTGTATCAGAGGAAACAGAAGATGATTCCGAAGCTGATGCAGTTGAAGTTAACGAAGCTATGTCTCAATACCTCACAGCTATACGTAAAACATCTAAGTAAGGAAGTCCAAAAATGGAAAATATTAACGCAAATCAATTGATGGAAAAATGGGCGCCAGTTCTTAATGAAGAAACTGCTGGTAGCATCAAAGATGCCCATCGTAAAGCGGTTACTGCTGTAGTTCTAGAAAACCAAGAGAAAGCTCTTGCAGAACAAGGCATGATCCAAGAAGCCGTTCCAGGCAACAGCACATCATCTGCTGCTAACTGGAATCCAATTTTAATCTCACTCGTACGTCGTGCTATGCCAAACATGATGGCTTATGACGTATGTGGTGTTCAGCCAATGTCTGGTCCAACAGGCTTGATTTTCGCAATGAAATCACGCTTTGACGGTGGATCAACAAGCAACACTGAAGCACTATTCAACGAAGCAGACACCACATTCTCAGGTGACTCAAGTGCTACACAAAGTGCTGACGGTTCAGGCCTATCAGGTCTAACAGACTCAAACAGCGACTCATCAATCGATAACGATCGTGTAGGTCCAACATTCGGTGGAGCAATGCCAACAGCGGACGCTGAAGGTCTTGGTTCATCAGGTGGAGGCCCCGCTTCATCTTTCGCAGAAATGGGTTTCACCATCGAGAAATCAACTGTGACAGCTAAGTCACGTGCTTTGAAAGCTGAGTACAGCTTAGAACTAGCACAAGACTTGAAAGCGATTCATGGTCTTGATGCTGAGTCAGAATTGGCAAACATCTTGTCAACAGAAATCTTGGCTGAAATCAACCGCGAAGTAATTCGTACAATCAACTCACAAGCCAAAACAGGTGCTGGTACAACAAACACAGCTATCAACGGTATCTTCGATCTACAAACAGACGCAGACGGCCGCTGGTCAGTTGAAAAATTCAAAGGTTTGATTGTACAGCTAGAGCGTGAAGCTAACACAATCGCAAAAGAAACAAGACGTGGTCG
>CEPY01013832.1_pt1 | contig 18476 bp, 33 predicted proteins | sample 530421 | NCBI WGS metagenome assembly CEPY01 (sample SAMEA2620065, study PRJEB7988) | marine metagenome | biome: marine biome (ENVO:00000447); feature: surface water layer (ENVO:00002042); material: "saline water (ENVO:00002010), including plankton (ENVO:xxxxxxxx)" | depth 5 m
AACTTTACCTTATCGCCTGTAGCCACAGCAGTTGGCGCAGTATCATCATCAACGGCTGTATAATCAAGAAAGTTTCCAGCAATTAAATCTGTGCTAGAGTTAGATACGCTAGTCTTTTTGTAATACCACTTATCATTGGCATCATCAGGGGTAACAGTCATGCTTGCCGAAAAAGTCTTTGCGATCTCATCTGGCAAAACTGTCACTTGCATTGTCACTTGAGCATCATTTGCCATCTTATACTCCTATCAACCAAGCGCGATTGCTAATGCGGTCGCTGTGCCAGCGACCTCTGTGTTATCTGCAATATTCAGTGAGGCCGCAACCCCCGTAACGGCGGCTCCAGACCCAGCCCCGTCACAAAACACAATGTCGGTCGTTCCATTTGGTATTGACACTGTGGCTCCTGTTCCCTGTTTTATGGTAGCTGCCCTGCTACCAGTCAAAGAATTTTTAATAATAAAGAACTTAGTAGCGGTATTTGGCGCAATAGTCACGACATTTACGCCGCCTAGATCAGAACCGCTATCTTTGAGATTGATAACCGCGAACATTCCAGTCTGCACATTGCTTTGTCCAGACGTAGGAGAAGCCGCTCTTATTGTAAGGGTGGTTGTGAGGTTTGAGGCAGTTAAGTCTGATGCACCCAAAATCCTGTCAAATATATCAAAATTAAAATTGGTAACATCACCCCAACTACCAGATAATTCACCTGTAGCTGGTTTTTCTATTCCCAAATTTGTACTAAAAGAACTCGCCATCTGTTACTCCTAAGCCGCTATCTCTTCCCAATTTGGAGTCTGCGACGGGGTAGTATCCGTCCAGGCAGTTGTCGTTACTGTGACCGCTGTCCAATTAGGAGTTTGGCTAGGAACGATAGCTGTGTAGACTAGAACTATACCAACATTTCCTGTTCCTGCAACCCCTGTGAACGAATACAATGTATTTTGAACATACCCAGTTCCCAGAGTAGCTGTGCCAGACGTGCCTGTTAAAGATAAGGTAGAAGCACCTGTTTGTGAAGTTGTTCCTAATGCACCAGTCCCGACATTGCCTGTAACAGTGGCTTTTGCACCAGCCGCAACAGACTCATCACCAAAACTGACAGTAGCGGTAACACCAACACCAGCTACATTTGCAGAACAATTAGTTGTTTCATCACCTACAGCACTTGTACCAACAACACCTGTTGGTGATATGAGGCCTGTGCCTGTGACGGTAACAGAATTTATAAGACCTGAAGCAACAACACCTGTGGCAACGCCAGCGATGGAGGGTATGACAATTACATTACCAACCGCAGTGGTTGCAGCTACGCCCGTGACAGTAACAGGTATGGCTTGATTCCAAGCTCCTTGACCCCAAGTGCCTCGACCCCAACCTGTTACATTTGACATAGTTAGCTCACTATGCTATGCGGATAATAGCGTTACTGGCATCTGCTGTTGGGAACTGGATAGTAAAAGTACCAGAAGTGGATGTTTTATTTGAACTAAAATCCAAAACTGCGACAGCTTTATTACTATTAGTGCTATTATAGATCAAAGCTCCCATTGCCGTGATAGTTGCTGTAGTAAAACTAAGGTCAGCAAAATCAGTAAATGCTGTAGTTCCTGATGTTGTTGGAGCAACTTTTGTAAGTGTTCCACCACCTGTGGCATATGTTCCACTAGAAGCAACTTCACCTGTAGTAGTAAAAGCTGTTGTAGCAGCCCCTAATGTTGCTGTTGTGCTTGATTTGCCACCACTACCTTCTGCATACAAAGCTAATTTAAAAGCATTGCCATTTGTAGCGAAATTGTGAGTACCTAACATCAACTCTTGTTTAAATGCGGTACACATTGCTTGTGCGATTGCCATTATATTCTCCCAATAGCTTGAGCTAACTGTTCTTGTCCAGCGTCACGAACTTTCGCACAAATAGTAGCACGTTCTTCTTTTCTCGCCAACTCAATATAGTATTGGGCTAAATTTCTAACTTTTTCTTTAAAAGCCTCTGCTTGTAAACGTATTGGTTCTGGAGCATCATCCGAAACATAAATTAATTTATTAGTCAGCATTTCTGCTATTTGATCGTTAGATAACCCTCCTTTTTCTGAAGTCATCACACTAGCTGTGCCAACTGTAGCCACACTTAAATCAAACATTATCATGCCTCCCAAACAAAATAGGATTATTTTCCACAGGCTCAGGCGGTTCAAACTCAGATTGTTTTACTATCATTAAACCACCCTCTTGTACTGTTTGAACAAGTGGATCTTTTAATCTATGATAGCCATAGAGTTTTTCATTATCAGGAACATTTGTATCTAATAAACTAGACCTATGGGCTACTTCTAATTTGATACCTCGGCTTACCGCGATAGCACACCAAAACTCTACACAAGCTCTACCAGACTCAGCCATACTTACATTTTTATAAGTATAATCTAAACCATACAAACAAATACAAGTGGCTTTTGTCCATATAGCGTAAGCAATAGCATAAGCGACAGTATTATTAAAATAACAGTACCCTAATTCTGTCGCCACTTCTTTAAGTGGAAAAAGTTGTAGCTCTTTAACCCTTTTATCTAACTCACAAGTATATATGGGGTTTTTGTTTTCTTTTAAAAATTTTCTAGCTATGCCAGTTTGTGTGCCAGCATTTTCTGTATCTAAAAACCTAGATACAGGATCCATCATAAACGTCTTATCAACGTGTATGACACCACCTATACAATTAATACCCCATACTTCATCAAATTCTTGTGAAGCTATTCTAGCAGAAATATAGTCAGCATAACTGCCACCTAAACCAACTATAGCTATTTTCATGTTCTTGCCCGACTTGGTAGTCCTGTTCTGTAAGCATCTGTGTTTTCTCGGGCTTCTGCCAGATCTTTTATTCTGCCTAACGATTCTATAAACCTACCATTGTATAAATCCATCATGTCTTTTTCGCCTTTCATAAATGTATAGGCTTCAACAAGACTTCCATACAACATAGTGTTAGGTGCGTTTTCACTCAGATAAGTAAGGGTAGTATCAGCACTTGTAGAAACAACAGTTCCAGTAGCTCCGCTTGTTGCTCCTGTAACTGTTTCACCTACAGTAAAATCAGTGCTAGGTATTACAACAGTAAATACTGTAGAAGACGTTATGGAAGATATCGTGGTATTAGCCCCACTTGTTCCTCCAGTTATTGTCTCCGATGCTTGAAACGTGCCACTTACACTGCTAACAGTAAGCACAAATTCACTAGCCGTTAAACTGGTCGGTCTATAATAATAATGTAACTCAGAGCTGAAGTTTGCATTTGGGACAGGAGCTAATATAAAATTTTGATAATCATATATAGCATAATATTTTGGAATACCTGTGCTGGAATCTGGGTTAAACTCTTGCAAAAAATTAACGTCTTTTTGTTGAAGAAAAATTTTAGAACTACTACTTGTAATATCTAAACTAAAAGCTGCTAAAAAATCTGTAGGCATTTGTAAAAATTGATTGCCTGAAGTCAAAGACCCCGTGGCATTTTTACGAAAAAATTCTAAATCAACAGTAGTAAAAATTCTTTGTTCAGCAGCTTTAATAAAGTCAGATAAATGGGCTACAAAAGAGGTTTCTTGGTTCTCTGTATAATCTTTAATAGCTGTTTTTAATTCTGTATATGTAAAACTCATGGTGTGTTCGCCTGTCCACCCATACCACTATGGTTCGTACAATAGTAATACAACGTCGGAGCTCCAGAAGCTACTGTTATTTGAGTATATGCTCCAGAGGATCCAGGAGTGCCGTTTGTAGTCACACCAGTTGTGTATTGTGAACCACCCCCATGCGTACCATTTGATGTAGTTGAAAACCGCAAAGGATGCCCAGAGTTACTACTATCTGACTGATCAAATCTATAAGTTGATCCTTCACTTAAATTAACTGTTAATTGTAAAGAGCTATTAAGATAATATTTATTAGCTCCTAAATATGACTGCACTGTAACAGTGTAGGTTGCAGCTATACTTGTGCCTGTGCCAGAGGCCGTAACAGTCCCTACTGCACCTGTGCCAGAAACACCTGTAATCGTCGAAGTAACGGGAGTTACAACATCCCCACCTAAAGTAACTGTTCCTACTTGTCCTTGTAAGGCCACTATATTAAGACCTTTTGAAAAAGTATCTGTATTTGTAACAGGAAAAGAAACAGTTATATTATCTATTTCTGGAACATCTGGCCTAGGTTGAAACAAAGCTTCCGCATCTGCACCTGTTTGTGTCGGCTCTAATTGACGAGCTTTAGGCTCATAACATTCTGGACAAACTTTAAAATTATTCCACTCTTCGCGTAAATCTAGGTAAGGATAACGAAAGCCGCACCTATCGCAGATACCATAAGAATATTTGCCTAGAGCATATGCCATCAACCAAACCCATAGTAATCTCTTCTAGGGACTAGACTAAGATTAGCTCTGTCTACATCTTCATACGCTGCACGGCTAAACTCTTCTTCATAAACTGCTTTTAAAACCTGTATCCTATCAGGAGCTCTTTTCATTGCAAGATAGTAAGCTAATCCCGCAGCTAAACAAGGGTAAAACCTAAAAGGGACTTCCAGTGTATTGGTTGCAGAGTCTGCATCTTGTATACGAGTTAACCTGTCATATACCAACGTATACGCTTTATCAGGGGTAGGCCATAACCGGATTTGTGGGGTTATTTGCCTATCCACATACCACTGACTCGGCTGCGCTTCTGTATTTTTACTAGGAATATTTAAAAAAGTATCCCTACTAATACGAGTTATTTGCGTGTCAGATTGTGTAGTCCCAGAACCTGTTCTAATAACAGCACTTAAAATATCAATCGTATCAGCAGGAAGAGAATATATAGCAGTGCTTGCTGTTATAGAAAGAGTGCTTTGCTCTATAGTCCACCTATTTAAACCCCTATTTGCCCAATCAGCAAACAACAGATTCATAGAACGTTTAGCCGTTTTTAGGTCATAACCTGTTCTAACCTCTAAGCCACAACGCTCAAAAGCCTCCTCAATGTAATCACTTACATCAAGTTCAAAATCTGTGGACTCAGAGGTAGCCATTAACTATAAGGACCTTTGATAACTTTTGGGTTACTTTTGTTTACAGAACCACCTTTTGACATTTTCATTGGCTTTTTGACCATACCGCCTTTAGCCATTTTCTTCATGTCTTTTTTGACCATACCGCCTTTAGCCATTTTCTTCATATCTTTTTTGACCATACCGCCTTTAGCCATCTTGGTCTTTTTTACCATGCCGCCTTTTGCGTACATTTTCTTTTTCATCTTCGCCATTTTCTTCATCCTCTTCTGCATAAAGATTATCAAAGATCCGATTTACATCCATTGTATAGTCTAAATCAGATTTTGAATAGTGAATGTGTTGCGACGGTTTAAACTTAGGAGCACCCTCACCTGTTACATACCAAGCAGGATGTGTAACCCTCACACGATTATTAGGCAAAGCCACAATATTGCCTGTCCACTTACCAGCATCCAGTAGCTCTAACACATGGCTTTGTTTGTGTTGAGCTGGATCATCTGCTACCTCGCTATCTGTGTAATCAACAGTAAAAAAATATTTAGCTGGATAAAATTCACCATCTATTTTTGCAAGCCATGGACAGGGTTGGGCTCTATTTAAACTGTACACAGAATGTGTGCGAGACATACAATCCCAAGGCTGTGCTTGGTATACATCCATTGGATCAGGCCAGCCTTCAAATGCTGTATCACCGACTAAAGCTGTTATTGGCATCCTTGCCCACATAGCACCACCATGAACGTTTTCTTCACCAGTTATATCGCTTTCACAACCCGTGAATAAAACTTGGAAACTCAAGCATCTATTTGGCATAGTCGTTACGGCTATTGCCATTGCATGAAGGAACTCTCCATGGAAGTCTTCGTGATTGCAAGTATACTCCCTCCTCACCCAACACTTGAAGTAAGGGACGTTACTTGTTAAAAAACTCATTTTTTCTTTTTAGCCTCCTTTTTGGGCTTTTTACCTTTGCCAAAAATATGTGCATCTACCTTGGCTGCTTTGCCACCAGTCAAGACACTGTTTACCCTAGCCATTGCCCACTGACTAGGTGTTGCTCCAGGACGATGTCCTGTTCTGTACGCTGCCAAACCTTTATTGTAAACTCTTGCGAGTTGTCCAGCTGTGACCTTTTTACCTTTTTTACGAGCCGCTTCAGCTTTTTTTGCGAGCGACTTTTTTGTTCCCGCGCTTAGTGCCATTAGATTTTCCTTTTGTTTTAGCCGCAGTAATAATATCCGCACGAGTAATCTTGTTTCGTGGCGGTGCAAAAGCCGCTAACTTTTTTTGCTTTGCAGATAATTTTTTTGCCATAACTATTTCTTTTTACCTCCAAACATCTTACGGAACTTTTTGGTATGTACGGATTCTTTTGTTTTCCTTCTAACTCCTGACTTATTAGTATCACTTGGGAAATCATAAGCTGAAGGATCCTTTGATGATTTACGAGCATTACGTTGTATTTCTTTACGACGTTTAGCTTTATCTTCTGAACTTAAACCAGCTAAATACTTAGCTGGTATTTTACGTTTTTTCTTTTTCTTACGGCTCGCAGGGGCTTTTTTAATCTGTTTAGCCATATTACCACGAGTCATTGCCATTACATTAATCTCGGCACAGCCGCAGCCGCTATAATCAACACTGCTATGCCCCACAATCTCATATCTAATTTATCAAGTTGTTTTTGTATTTCGGCATATCGCTCACTGCAATCTGCCTCATGTTTTTCTAACAACTTTAGTACATCATCTGCTTTCATTACCATGCCTTACATGACCAATACCGCGCACTAAATTTATCCTTAGCACTCGCGCAATTATGTCTAGCTCTGAAAGATTTACGCCTTGCTGGTTGGTCTTTTTTAATACTCATATTTGGATCACCAAAACGAACCAGTTTAATTTGGCTACCTTTTTTAGCTAACACCGCAGATTTCTTTTTAGCTCCTGGAGTACGTTTGGGCTTGTTATATCCGGGAAACGTCTCCCCCCGATAAGTCAACTTACCAGAGGGAGTGCGTTTTACATCTTTAGTGGTAGCCATTATGCGTATTCCTTACGGACTTGCAGTATAATGGTATAACTATCCGCAGAGCTATGGCCTACAGTTGTGAACAAAATATCACCTGTTTTGCCACTGCCAGCATTATTAGTTATCCCACCAAAAGAACTATAATCATGGTATCCGCTTTGATTTTCACCTAGTTCAATCGCAATAACATTTGATGTAGCATCAAAAAGCATTTGGACTTTCATGCCATTGCACTGCCACCATATTTTTTCTATAGAGCATCCTGTGCAAGTTTGTTTATTGCCACTAACCGATAAAGAGCTAACGTCTACTTTTGCTACAGCACTTTCGCCGGAACCATCGGAGATGTTTGTAAACTTTAATACAGCAGTGCGCTCACCGTCTATTAAAGTTTGTGAAGTGACTGCATCAGCCATAACATTCTCCTATTAGTAAACTGAGTATTCTAGCTCCACAGTAAATCTGCCAGCAGTAATATCGGCATTTACAGTTGTTGTAGCTCTAGCATACAGATGTACATTTGCAACGGCGGCGGTAATGTTTGGAACAAAGATGTGGTAATTACCAGCAGTGTCGTTGAAGTTGATGTCAATCTCAGTGATAGACTGAGTTGCGCTCAACTGCTCGTTGAACGAAGTAACATCAGCACCAACAATCTCGGTTCCTGAAACAGCAGCATTAGTGGCTGTACCGCTTGTAGAACTCAGAGCAAGGTTTCCAGCAAGAGTTTGACCAGCGGCAGTTGTGATGCCAATTAATGCGCGATGAATAAATATTTTGCTTGGTGTAACCAAATCATCAGGCGCATCTACGTTTAGAGTGCCAAGCTCTACAAGACAATCATTATTAGCGTAAGCTGTTGAAGCAGCGTCTGTTGCTGCTAGAGTACCCGCAAAAGACTGTATTTTACGTGTTCCCATTGACACAATCTGGCCTGTAGCATTAACAGAAAAACCCGTTTCCGTAACTGCACCAGTTGTGCTGCTTTCATTGATTACATTAAAACCGCCCTTCGAACGGACTGGTCCCGAAAAAGTAGTAGTAGCCATGTCAATCTCCTGTCTTGGCTAATGTCAGTTACACTATGTAACTGTCAGGATAGAAAAACTATAAACAAAAAAAGGGCGGCTCGCAAGCCGCCCTTTTGAATATTTTGTGTTACGCTCCAGGAGAGCCAAATACACAACGAGGGTCAGATACGCCGAAGCTATAACGCTCACGAGCTTTGTACCGCACGTTACCTGTGTCAAAATCGCCTTCCATAGCAGTTTGCATCGGTGTACGAACAAAATGCTTAAAGCCATTTGGTGCATCCGTTTTAATGAAGAACGCGTCCGTATCAGTTAGGAAGTGGTTAACCACATAACCTTCAGGAAGCATACCCATATTACGGACTGCGTTGACATCGTTATCTGCTGTTCCAGGACGCAGATTAGTAGCCATCAACCGCTCTGCCACGAATTGCAACGCTGGTGGGATAATCATCTTCATACCGCGAAGCGCAATTTTCAAACCGCGCTCATCGATAAAAGCTGAAATATCAATCAGTGATTGCTCAAGTGACGTTTCATTCAAGTCAGCCGCAGTTGTCAACTCATTACGGAAGTTGCCACCAGCAGTGGTTGGATGATCTGTTGCACACAATTCTTTACCATCACCAAGTGTAAAGCTAGAATCAAAAGCGTTATTCAGCGTAGCTGCTGCTTTGACCTGCTTTGTATTAGCCATGGAACGAGCCAATGCACGAGTATAACGAGAGCTGAGCTTATCGTAGAGGTTATCCTCAACGGCTTCTTCAGTAATCGAAAACGCAAGTGCGATTGTTTCATGTGTGTAACGAGCAGTAAATGCTTCATTAGCAATATCAAACGATACCGCAGCACCTTCTTGTTTGATGGGTGCAGCACCGAAGCCAGCGAGCATTACCTCTTCTTCGAACGCACGATCTGAATTTTCTGAGTCATAAATCTCAGCATGTTCATTCTCGTAACGGTCATACTCCATACCAAACAGAGCGTTTAGTCCAGGCTCTAGTTCTTTAAGGAGTTGGGATCTTGCAATAGCCATATCTAATTACTCCTTATAGACCAGTGGTTGCAGTATGGAATGGGAGGTTCAATTTAACAAGCAATGTGACACCAGCAGATGCTACATCAATCTCATCAAATGGATCTTTAATTCCCACAATACGGAAGTTATCCGTAGCCGTAGTTGCACCAGCAGTTGCCACAGAAACTTCACCGATAGAAATACCAGTTGAACCATTCTGTGAACCAAAGTTTACTCCCTCTGCATTAGAGTGAATCAACGCGGTTGCCGTTGCAATATTAGTGAGTGAAGCATCAGCTTTGACCTCATACACTTGGTGAGGATTATCATAAACAAAAACCCTCGCCTCACTGTTTGATTTCAAAGAAGATGTTCCAGGATAGTTATTATCAAACACTGTTTCACCAGCAGTGTTTACATACTGACATCCTGCCATAACACCTAGGATAGCAACACTACCACCATCTGCCGCACTTACATCTACAAGTCCATTAGTAAGCGGAATCACCATATCGCCTTGATAAATAGCGGATGAAGATCCAGCTGTTCCGTTAACTTGTACAAGATAAGACGTCAAACCGTTGGAGTTCGCTGCGCCACCTAGAAGATTATACGGACGCAAGCCAAATGGGGCATCAAGGTTTGTACCAGCCATTATCTAGTCCTCTTCTTATTGTTCGGAGCCTCCTTTGGCTCCGAAGGTTACACGAGACTGCCTTTCATTATGAATAGGCATCGAACTATGTTGTTCCCTCATAAGGTCATTATCAACAGCATTCATTTGGTCAGCTGTTTTTTCGCGATAAAATTTATCACGCTCGGTTTTTGACTCAACAGGGAACCTTGCTAAAATGAGGCCACCAACTCCAATAACTCCTGCGTGTTTACCATCTTGTACGGTAGGAGCTTCAAAATTAGGGTACTCATCGGCGCGAACTAATTCAAAGCCTTCGCGTAGGCGAGCTGAAAGGTTTTTATTATCGTCAAAACCCATAACCGATTCACGGATCCAACGATGTATATAACCCTCAGGGGGTGGTGGGGCGTCTAACGAAGACGGAGGTTGCCAAGGTTTACGACGTGTTTCTTTTTCACGAGTGGCAGTAGTGCGTGGGGTACGATCCATGATCTATTCCTTCACGATTGTAAGCGAGCAAGTTGCTTCGCGTATTGTTCATAAGATACACCTAATTTATCTGCGATTGCAACCTGAGAAGGTGTTAATTTGATTTTTTTATTTGAGGGTTTTCCTGAAGAGCGTGTTGCACCAGCTACAGGAGCACGAGATGAAGACCTATTATCTTGTTGAAATTTATGGGGAAACTCAGTTCGAATACGTTTATCCAACTCAGTATAGTACTCATCTGACGTAGGATCAAAATATTCAGTTTCAACAAGTTGTTTATGTATTGAAAACGCTGTCAACGTCATAGGCTCATCCTGACCAAACCAAGTATTACGTTCAGCCCATGACCGTGCTTTAGGGTCAATTTGGTCGGGTGAAGGTGTTTGTGCCTGTGTTTGTTGAGGAGCTGCTTGAGGAGCTGTTTTACGTTGCTCAAGCTGTTGTTTCGCAACATTTAGTCGTTCCGTCTCAATAGCTAGTTTTGCTATTGATTTTTGTGCTTCTATTTGTGCATCAACATCACCGACATTGATAGCATCACTTAGCTGCTTTTTTAACACATCCTCTTGTGATGTTACCCTTTGATCGTACTCATTTATGTACGATTCATCAATTTGAGAACTGCGTTTCTGAAGCTCTTCATTTTGTTTTTGAACAGATTGAGCATATTCAGTAGCTGCTTTTTCACGACGCTCAGCCTCCCGCATTTTGTAGGTGAGCTTTTCAATTCGCTTTTTGACTTTGTCGCTGTAACCTTCAAGGTCTTCGTCTGAGGTTTCTTCGCTTGCACTGACTTTTTCTGTGCTTTCTTCTTCGGCAGTTTCTTTGTTGTCTTCTTGGTTTTCTTCTGTGTCATTTTCCAATTCCACTTCTACAACGTCGTCTTCGACTTTTTTAGCCTCTGGCATAAGATACACTCCTATGTGTGGATAATGTCTTCAGGGTTATTGATTGTTGCTAAAATTTCATCATCATTTAGCAACCTGACTTCGCCACCTTCAATTTTAAAGCGACTACCAGCATACCTACCAAAAATAACCCAATCGCCTTCTTTACACCAAGGCTCCCAATTTTCAGTAGGATCATTAGGGTTCCCAAATTTAATAGGATCTTTATAAGCTAGTGGACCAACTTTGACTACATAACCACAAACAGTGGCTAGTGCTTCACGGTCTACTGTAGCATCTGGTATATAAATACCTCCTGCCGTTTTACCTTTACCACGGTAAGGCAAAATAAGAATGCGCCAACCAGAGGGTTCTGGCAGTTTTTCTTTAGCGGTTATATTTTCAGGAGAGGTTTCTTTTTTAGCAGTTTGTTGTGCGGCCTTTGCATACCGTTCTGGAACAAATAGAGTTTTACTCATGTTCTATCCTTTTTAGCAGGAGATCTAATTCCTGTTTAATAGTTGCAAGCTCTGCAAGCCTAGCTCGCAGTTCCTTGAAAGCGGTTATATCATCCACTGAGCCTTGCAATAATTGCTCAGTAATCATATTTTCCCGATCTACGATTATATTACGGAGTTTTTCGTGTATGTAAAGGGTAGACATCTATGCCATACGAACTTTTTTGCGTTTTTTAGCTGTTTTAGCAGCATTTCTAAAATCTGCCGCTGATGGTGCGCCTTTTTGTCCGGGTTTACGCATCTTTTTACCACTAGCTCTACGCTTTGCAATATTCCTGTATAAACTCATTTTTTAAATCCTTTTATACCACGGATGCCGAAACTAGCTCCAATGGAAGCATACATTGCCCATTGAAACCACTCAGGGGTGCGCGATAAAGCATCAAACCCACGCTCTACAAAAGGTTGCAAAGGCGGGATGAAACACATCCCAATAATAACAATAAATAAAATAGTCCATGCTTCATCCTTCCAGCTATTATCGCTGGCTTGAGCCATAATTTTTTCCCAACCAGCTTCATGGGTGGCGGCTGTAACCATAACTTGTGCTTCTGCTTCAGCACGAGCTTTAGCTACTGCACCTTTAGCTTTAGTTTGCTCAACTTTAGATTCCATCCAAGATCCTGCAAGGTTAGCAATAGGACCTATAAGTGCCTGTATCATTCTATAATCCTCACAATATAATTTGTGCCATCTGAGTTCTTTGATACCTCAACAGTTTTATTTTCACAAGCATACCGCACGGCAGTTGATTTTTTATACAGGTTTCGCTCAATGGTGCGTTTTGCTTTTAGGCATTTAGCTATTTGCTCAAATGCAGTATGCTCAGCGACATCGCCGCCCATATATAATATTAGAGTAATTGTTTTAATCACTTCCATTACGCATCTTTTCTATTTGTTCTTCTATATTAGTTAATCTTTTTTCATAAAAATCTAATGTTAATTTTTGTTGCTGATCATGTGGTGCGCGGCCTTCATCTATTTGTTCTTGCAATTTAGCAAGTTGTTCTGACAAATGTTCAATCAGCATAAACTGTTCGGAGTCTGCTGGTAAAGCACCCATTTCTCCTCTAGGCCACTTAATCCTAAAATCTGTATTTTGACCAAGATCTGCTTCCATTAGGATAATCTTATTTTCCATAGTATTAAGGCGTTCAATAATCCCAAAATACGCCCATGTTCCTATAGCTGCCCCTACAACCATAGCCATAAGGTTACGGATCGGCATTGATAGTTCAGTATTTTCATTTAGTTTAGTTGCCACTACTCAACACCCATTATCCGTGACAGACCAAACACCTCCATAAGCATAAACGTAAAGAACAATAACAAAATACCACCAGCGATTAATTTACCACTGAAATTAGTAGAACCTATTCTTATAGCCACAAACTCATTGCCCAATATACGCAACACAAGCTCGAAACTATTTTCTCCTACGTTTACAGATATGGGTTTTTTCTTTTCTTCAACCAAAGAGATAGCCCCCCATAAAAGATACAAACCATATAATCGGTAACATATGAATCATTAATAAAGCTCCGTATTTTTATTTACTTTTACAGGCTTACAATACGCAGTAGCTCGGTGTTCTGCTGGAACAGAACTAAGACTGCCATAATTTCCATACCTCTTTGTTACTTGCGATGCAAAGTAATTACAATCAACTATAGATCTGAAATACATATCTCTACTTTGAACTTCACCGCCTAATACCACCACCAGTAAAAAAGCATGGATCATTTCTTTGCCATATATGCCTGTGCGCCAAAGTAAAAACCTACAATAGAGGCTTGACTTAAAAATAACATATCACTAAGACTTGCCAGAAACTCTAATCTTTTTTCTGGTATCCACGGTATAAGTGGCAAAAGTGCGAAGCCAACCATACTAGCAACAGCAACCCAAGCCATTCGTTTTTGGGCATCTGCCTTTTCCTCTCGCAACTCTAACTCAAGCATATCCTTTGCATGAGCTATTTCTTCATCAGTCACAGTTCCATCATTATCTAAATCAAACTGTGCAAATCTGGAATTTTCTGATAAATACTTCGGCATGGTTTAAAGAACACCTTTAAACTTTGTCCCTCGGGTAGCCGCACCAGCACCACGCGAACCACCGCGTTTTACAACTTCACCAGTTCTAGGGGAACCCTCACTTCGATTAGCAATACCTCTGCGCTTAAATTCTTCAAATGACATAGTTTCATCATAATTGCCATCAAAAAACATTTCGCGTAGTTCCTGCTCAGGGTCAATAGGTATTTCTTTTACATCTTTATCTTTTTTAGTCATGCTAATCATCTCCAAAAGGATTAATACTTTGTAAGTAATTCGCAGCATTTTTAGCTGCTTCTTCTAAATTTGTAGTATCAAATCCACTAGAACCTCTGTTTCTAGAAGTGCCTACTGGGTTGCTAGTAAAGACATTACCTCTTCTTGCCAATGTCGGTGAGACCTGTTTCATTTTATCTGTTAAAGCACCGAAAACATTAGTAAAAGCTAATTGATCATCGATAGCAGGACCAAGATTTTGTGGTGCTCTGTTCTGTAAAAACTGTCCTAACTCTGTTTGTGCAATACCACCCTGCGGTATAGAATCACGAAAAGATGTTTCTTTTCGATCTGGAAATCCTACATTTATATCACCGAAAGGTGTAGGCACATCAACAGTACGCGGTAAGCCAAAATAATCTAATATATCATTTACTGCTGGACCTTGTTTAGGAGCCATCTTCATTTCAGGCATAGTTACAGTTATATCCTGTGGCCGAAAATTCATTATATCATCTAGAGTTATTCCTGCATCTGCAACTTGCTGTGTACCAGAAGTAGTTCTGGAACCAAAGTTCTGTCCGCTAGGGAAAGATGGAGTAAAATCAGTAAACGCAGGAGCATCATCAGGGCGACCTGTATATTCACCAACAATACTATCTTTACCCACTACTGTACTACCAGAAGCTATACCTTGATTTTTTGCCGCAGGATTTGTTGTAGAACCTATCCCCATTCTACCAGCAATAGTATTTGCTAATCCAACAATACCTTTCACAGTATCTGTTCCAGGAATAGCTGCCGATAATATACCTAATGGTGTATTTCGTCCAGGAATAACCATATTTGCTACGTTTTGACCAAAACTTTTTTTGGTATCATAGCCAAACATTCCAGGAATATCTGTTGGCTCTCTATATCCTAATTGATTAGCTACATAATTTTGTGTAGAAGTAGCATACGGATTCATACCTTTAGCTAGTGCATCTAAAGCTGCATTATACGCATCAGCTCCTGGACCAGACATTCTTCCAGTAGCTACATACCCAACATTGCCACCACTTTCACTATCGGGACCATCTTGCCGACCACCGCCACCACCGCTAAAAGAGCTACCACCGCTAAAAGTATCGGCGGTTACACTGCTTTGGCCTTCATCCATACCCCCACCGAAAGACATACCTGATGGGTCGTTAGCTCTTCCTGCTTCGTTTTCGCCTCCAAAACCTCTAGGCATTACCCACCCCCTCTATTAGCTGTGCGTTGTAGGGCTATCTGTGCTCGCATCGCAGCTATATCTTCTGTGCTGCCAATACGCTCACGTTGGATGGCGGCTTGCTCATTTGCTTTTTGTTTATTAAACTCCAGCTCCATTTGCTCTTGGCGAGCATCCTGCATTTGGTCTTGTTGGCGTAGCATAAGCTCTTGCTGTTTTAATTCAACTAATGGGTCTTGTTTTTGCATACCCATCAATTGTGCTTCTTCTTGTAGATAGGCTGTAATTAGCTCGGACTCTATTTCATCCAAACGGCTTTGCATCATTTCAGGTGGTATTTGTTGACCCTGCTGTTGCATTTGCAGCATCTCTTGTTGAGCAACCATTTGTGCTTTCATAGATAAATGCTCAAATATATGCGTTTGCAAAATCTGCATTGCCGCAGGATTACCTTTTACAATAGCACTATTGAAATAAGCTAAATGTGATTTTATATGTGCATCATGGTTTTGTTCTGGGAAGGCTTTCAATTGTTGCCTACCAGCCATAGCTAATTGCAATTGACCATTTTCAGTAATGGCATTTGTAGGCTTTGGCTGTTGTGGTGGAGTAAGTATCTGCTCAATATTATCTACACCCAAAGCACTATACATCCTACGATATGCTTCATAAGTATTATGCAACTGTGGGTTTGCTTGCGCGAGTTTTAATTGCTCGCTCGCTAAACTCACACGTTGTGACATACTGAAAATATTAGGATTAGCAACTGGTACAATATCTACACGACCATCAAAATCCTGTGCTTTCATACCTTGTTGGTTGCCAGTAACATTGTACAAATAATCACTGCCATCTGTACCGATTATTTCAGCAAGTAACTTAAACTCTTGCTTCATAGCATTGTACAAGCGTTTATGCACCGCAGACATAATACGGCTACCACGCTCCATCAAGGCTACTGTCGTACCAACAGGCATTTCAGTATTTTGGATATTGCCTGTGCCAATATCTGTAGTACCCACAAATTTTTGTGCTGCCTGAACTACAAAACCGAGCAGCTGGAACAGAGTCGCGCTCGGCTCTTTATAGGGCAAAGGTAAGAGCGAGCCGCGTAACTCCGTTCCAACAACATCTACATCGCGCCATTCTCCAGGCTGAAGTGGCTGGTCATCATCACGGATACGTAACCCTCGCGCTTTAAACCCTGCTGGCATATTTGACAAAGTACCAGCATCAATCAGTTGCCTGAGGTTAGCTGTAGCTGTGCGCGATAGATTACCAAGTAAATGAATCAAGCCATTACCGTAAAAACCTAATCCTGGAGTAAACATATAATGAATAAAGAACTGTTTTTTACGCTTAAACGCATCATCATCAGCATAATTACGATAAATAGATAAAACTTCGCCAGAATCTGCAGAAACAGTAACAATATACGGCAGTTTTATACCTGTCGGCTCACCATTTTCATCTTTATCAGCAAAATCTTCTATATCTAGGTAACAATGGCACTCATAAAGCACTAATTCTTCATAAGAACCCGATTTTTCCAAACCAGAAAGCTCTTCTTTAGCCTCTTTTAGCTCATCATACTCACCTTCTCCAGGATTTACCTCTAGATCGCGGTAAAAACCGTTTACTTGTAGCTTGCGTAACTCATTTTCAGTCATACGAATGATATGTGTTACACGTTCGCATGATGCTAAATCAGTAGCATTGTACGGAACTAGCAAATCTTCGGCTTGTATAAACTTACTTACCTGTCTGCCTAGTTGTGGATCGGGGTAAACCTTTTTAAATGCACTACCGCATAGCCCCAAGTAGTATAACATCTGGTCAAACTCAGAATCATACTCTTCCATAACATGCAGAATCTGGTAATTCATCTCCGTTTTAATACGTTCTGCCTGTTTTTCTAGTTCTGGTGATGTATCACCCAAGACTTGTGTGCGGACAGGACCACTCGGAGGCAATAATTCTTTATAGGCTTGGCTTTGAAACTGGCTAACAGCTTCATTCAGCATAGGATGTATTACACCAGTAGCACCCTGAAAAGGTTCTGTACGGTTATCGTACTTTACACCCAATAAATCTAAACCTTTTGTATAGGTGCTTAACCATTCATTACGAGAAGCTTTATCCTCATCTACTTTTTCAAGCACCATACTGGAAATACCTGTAAGTTCATCATCATCGATAAACTCAGCTAGGTTATCCATAAATTTTGCTTCACCTTTATCTTCCGCATCAGGTTCGGCAAACTCTACTGAACCATCTTCAAGTGTGGACATCTCCATACCATCAAAAGAAGGTTCAGGGGCAGCGGTCGGTAGTTCTATTTCTAATTCATCATCAGGTAGTGGATTACCCACCAATGTTAATTCACGCTCAACATTATTATAAGGGCTAGGTTTTTTCGCCACTTGACTTACCTCCCTGTATCACACGCAATTTAGGACGGTCAATAACAGCTACCTCATCCAATACTTTTTCAATATACTGTTTTAATTCTTCTATTCTAACCGTAATAGGAATTTGTTCTGGGTGGTGCATCGACATAATCGTTATAATCCTCTGGGTGTTGTATAAACCCACCTTCGCGGAAACGTCGGAGAGCCTGTGTTACTGTATCAACAAAATCATCATTTTCGCCAACAGGAAATGATGCACACTCTTCTATCACTTCCTCTGCCCATCTAGTATCCGGAGCCCATACTAACCCACTTTCTAGGATTGGCGCAATGGAGTTCACACGAGTATATTTATCATTACCTCTACTCGGGGAATAATTCTGCACCGGAATACCCATACTACGCAACTCTTGCGTCAATGGCATACCACTGGCTTTTGCCTCAATAATCACACATTCTGGTTCCCAATAATCATATTCTTCTTTCGCAATACGTTTTAATTCAGGAAAATCCCATCGGCCACGCCGCGCATCTACCAGAACAATATTGGGTGGTTCTCCCTCAACTGGATAAAATACACCCCATGTTGTTATCGCACTAAAATCAGCATTCTCTTTTTTACTGTATGCTGTATCATAACTCTGCATCACATAACTTAATTGGGGGATATCTTCTTTTTCCCACTTATTCCACCACTCACGCTTCAATATAGCTGTTGTTTCACTCGTCGGGTTTTGCTGCCATTGCGCTTCCCATTTACCAACCGATAATGAAGCCTTTACCTTTAATAATTCATCTTTTTTCCAAAACTCAGGCCATAAAACCTTTTCATCATCTAGTAATGCCGGAAACTCTATTACCTCCCACTGGTCTGCTAATACATCCCGCGCCTGTTGTTTTAATAATTT
>CEPY01003658.1_pt1 | contig 17907 bp, 14 predicted proteins | sample 530421 | NCBI WGS metagenome assembly CEPY01 (sample SAMEA2620065, study PRJEB7988) | marine metagenome | biome: marine biome (ENVO:00000447); feature: surface water layer (ENVO:00002042); material: "saline water (ENVO:00002010), including plankton (ENVO:xxxxxxxx)" | depth 5 m
CTAAAGACTATCTGCTTACCAAAGTCCTCATATCTTTCAAGAATTGTGTCAAGATTATCTGCATAAAAAACATCATAAGCGTCAGTAAAAACAACTATGTCATCTTCATACATAGTCTCAAGACGCTTTTTCATTAGATTGATCTTCATGCCACCGCCCATGAAGCTCATATCTGTTCCTTTCCAAACTACATTTGTTCCTATGTTCTCTATCTCTACGCCATGCAGCTTTGCACTGGTGTTTAGTTTTTCGCACTTTTTCCGATCTGTTCCACAAGTCATGGCATGGATCTTGTAGTTTCTAAAAGGTTTACTCTGCTCTATGTCACCCATTTCCCTAGGCAGTTGATTACATGCGTCAATTTTAAGAGCTGCAATTCTCAAAAAATGTTTGTTAAGGATCTCAGGTAGAAACTCATCTACTGGTATCATGTCCTCATAGTTGACTTGGCTTAAGAGATATTTAGCTGCAAAAGGAGTCAACTTATATGCTGTCATATTGTAAGGATAAGAGGGGATCTCTAATTTTTCGTGATCAGCAGGACTTACAAGATTTGGCTCATTCTCATTCCTTTGTAGATATACAAAATCATATTTGAATGATTCATATAGATCTTCGTCCCAAGTGTCATTGATGATTGCGTCATCTTCCATGACAATACATGGCTCATTGAGCTCTACAACTTTTTCCCATGCTTTGATGTGTGATAAGAAACAAGCTACTTCATTTTGCAAAAGCGGTCTTTTTTTGAATGGCTCTAACCACCCATCTCTACCTTTGCAATGTCTGAATATTTCGTTGCTGCCGTCAAATGCTTTGATGTATTCATAATCAACAAGATTATTTTTTTGGAACTCTCGTTTTCTATCAGGTCTCCTGAGAAGGGATATAACAAGTTTTTTCATCTTATTGCATATATGTCTGACTGCTCTACATAGACCATATAACCTAGAGCTTCTAAGAAGTTCTTTGCATACAAATCGTCTATATGAGAGTGCTCAAGTTTAATTAGACATGGCTTTATGTCCCAAGAATAGTTCTCAAGAATATTCATCTCATGTCCTTCCGTGTCTATCTTGAGATAATCTATCTGTTCGTAGCCTACAAACTTGATCAAAGTATCAAGAGTCCAACAAGGAACTTTGTATTCTTTTGCAAGAAACTGTCTGTTGTTAGCAAGGTCAAATAAGCGTTCTCCCTTGTGATTTTCTTCAAGGATACTTGAGATACCTCTACGCCATGAACCTAAGCTCCTAGAGCCTTCTGAGCTGTCCTGAGCTTCTCCAAATAGTATTTCTCCATCAAAATCACTGATTGCATAGGGCAAAATTTCTAAATGGGATCTGTAAGGATTATCTTTGACCAATGTCTCTAAATTATTGCGGTAGAGCTCTGCAGGTTCACACATAACCCCCTGCCAATTACCTGATGATATAAGATCTATGTTGGTGTCAAAATCACAAGATCCTATTTCTATAAAATACTTCATCTCCAATGTGGTCCTTCAATCCATGCAACAAGGCTTTTCCTAATGCCTTTTGTGACTGGCTCTACTTTATGTCGCATAAATGATGGAAACACTAGGACAGTGCCTTTTTTTCTAAGAGATTCTCTAGGTGGTTTTTGGTTAGTGTCTAAGATAAAATCACCGCCCTCATAATCATCACTGTCTGAGAGCTGTATTGTGACGCTTAACTTTCTATCTGACGCTGAAGAGTTGCCAATGAAAGTATCAATATGCCAATCATAATGTCCTTCATTTGCAGCGTTATATGTTGTGTATTGAATATCACCAATCTGTCTCATATCTACACCAAAAGCGTATCTGTTCGCTTGTAGCGTATAATTCCAAACTAAATTGGCAATGAATCTTGAGTTAGGATCTTCTTGATTGATCCATCTTACTTCACTGCTTCTGACTGTTGTATTAAGTCGTCCTTCAGGTCCATAACCTACAGCAGCTTCTTCTAATTTATAGTATTCACATTCTGTTATAATACTGTTTACTTCATCTTCAGAAAGATCTCCTTCCCACATATAAAATTGACTATTCATAATGCTCCTGCCATTTGGCTTCGTCATTCCATAATAGCATACTTAATTTAGAAAAACTTTACTATCATTCCTGTTCCTGTAGAAGATATTGGATTAGATCCTTGTTGACCTATGCTAGTGAAAAAGAATGTTGACCAGTTATAAACCACACGCCCACCATAAGTATAAACAGTAGCGTCAGATCTATGTAAATCAAAATCAGTTGTAGCCATTGCAGAACCACCTGAGTGCCAACGCTGAGTAGGTTGCATAGGACTTGTTCCATTAGACATATTGAAAACTCCTGTTGAATCATCAAATACTCTAGCAACAATAGTATTCCAGTCATTGTCACTCGTTGAAGCACCTGAACCTTCAAAAACTACATAAGTGTCATATTCTATACCACTAAAAATATCTCCTTCTTGTTTACTTATTAAACCTGAAATCCACTTGTTGCCATCATGGTTAGAATTGATAGTATCAAATGGCATTGCAGAAGTTGTATAAGAGTTATCTCCGTTTGATACTCCTCTGCCTTGTGCTGTTCTGCTTGTTGATGTGCTTTGTGAAATAGCCTGCATTGCACCAAGTGTGCACCACCCATTAAAAGTCCTAGTAGTTGAAGATTTTGTTGATGTGCTTGTATAAGATTTTTGATCACCTAACATTCTAAAACTATATCTTAAGTCCGCCATTTGAACAGCGTCATTGGCTCTATGAGGAAAAAAATTGTTTCTGTTGTATGAGCTAGTAGTAGAATCAAAACTCCACGGATACCTAGAAGGGACTGCAGTGCCACTTGATAAAACACTACCGCCATGTATCGGCATACGGAATCTTGTTTTATCAGCACCTAGTTTCACATTAGTTTCAGTGCTGCCTGATGTAATATTTGCGGTGGTAGAAGATGTTGGATACATAACATCTCTTACACCATCTAAACTTGGTGAATTATCTAATTTACTCACTTTCTATTCTCCTATTATTTGTCCCCTCATATACTATAGTTGTCCAATCAAATGAGGGATTGAATGGTATTTTAGTTATGTGTAGATCAGCAGTGTAGCTTTGCATTGTTATAGCAGGTTCATCATGCTCTGCTACTGTTCCATCTGCATGAGGTTCTATGTCCTCTTTGCGTGAAACTGGCAGCTCAACACTATAATCTATAGTTTCTACATTACTTGTCACACCATACAGATCAACAATATGACCTTTATCTGCATACTTATGTGGTCTCCTAGCATTTTGTGCGTCATCAGCTTCGGTCCTAAATTGATACAAAGACCCTAGCTCCGCATAATGCCAAACATGCTCTGCTCCTAATGATCTTGGCAATCCCATATAGACTTCTGAATATTCTTTTATATAACTGAAAGTCTTTTTGCCATTCTTGTCATAGTCAACTAATGTTGAAGAAACATGCCAAATTTTAGTAGATGGTTCATAAAAGCCATTGGTGAGTGATAGTATTTTCCCATCTTCCATGCAACATGCGGTCTTTGCTATTCTTTCTCCTAGAAAATCAGCGTTTAAATGACCCATAAATTTTTGTGCCCAGTGAGATAGTCTGCCTTGGTAGTCTAATTCTTCTCCGCTAGGTAGTTTTGGATACTGATAGTTATTTAAAGCTATATGCTTTTCACTACCTTGAAACACCTGTTCAAACTGTCCGTTCTCAAAAAGCTCTTGCAGATCGGACTCATAAATCCATTTGGAATGATACGCCATTATTTATCCTCTAGCTTTTGTAGTCTCTCCTCTAAGTCTCTATAACCATCTAGGTCCTCTAATCCTTTTGGAGCGTGTGAATCTACTGCTAATTCTTTAATTGCTTCTATAAGCAATGGAATTAGTTTGTCATACCATACAGTGATGTATTCAGGGTCTATAGGAGCTTCTGTAATCACTTCAGGGAGCACTTTCTCTACTTCCTGAGCACTTACCCCTACCTGCAATCTATCGTTGTCATAGCCAAGCTCTTTAGCTACTTCATTTTCATAGTAGTAGTAGCCGTTCAGCTGCATGACTTTTTCAACTGCGTTCTTGATTGTGCCTTCAAAGTCTTTTAGGCGTTCATCAGAATAGTAAGCCGTAATATTGTTTGTAGCTCTAATTTCACCACCTGTTCCACTAGCACCCGTTCCTACGCCAAGGCTATTAACTTGTGCGTTTGAGTTTGTAGAGAAACCACCTGCAGGTCCTGTTGGACCAGTCGGTCCTGTTGGTCCTGTTCCACCATTTGAACCTGCCTGTCCTTTTTGTCCTTTAGCACCATTACTACCTGAAGGTCCTGTTGGTCCTGTAGGTCCAGTTGATCCGTTTGAACCATTACTACCCGCTTCACCTTTTTGACCTTTAGCTCCATTAGATCCGTTTGATCCGTTTGTTCCGTTAGAACCCGCTGCTCCTTTTTGACCTTTTGCTCCAGTTGGTCCATTACCACCTGTAGGTCCAGTTCCGCCAGTCTGTCCTTTCTGTCCTTTCTGTCCTGTTGGACCAGTGCCACCAGTAGGTCCAGTTCCACCAGTAGGACCAGTGCCACCAGTTGCACCTTTCTGTCCTTTAGCTCCAGTAGGACCAGTTGATCCTGTAGGTCCAGTTCCACCCTGCGGTCCAGTTGGTCCTGCACCACCAGTAGGTCCTGTCGGTCCAGTAGGACCTGTTCCGCCAGTTTGACCCTTCTGTCCTTTCTGACCTGTAGGTCCTGTCCCACCTGTTGACCCTGTTGGTCCTGTTGGTCCAGTTGGACCTGTTCCACCTGTATTACCTGTTTGCCCTTTCTGTCCTTTTGAACCATTAGATCCTGCAGGTCCAGTAGGACCTGTTGAACCAGTTGGACCTGTAGCACCTGTCTGTCCCTTTTGACCTTTCTGTCCAGTAGGTCCAGTTCCGCCTGTTGGACCTGTTCCACCAGTATTACCAGTCTGACCTTTTTGACCTTTTGAACCTGTTGATCCTGTTGGACCTGTTCCGCCTGTTGGACCTGTAGATCCTGTCTGACCTTTTTGTCCTTTAGCTCCTGTCGGTCCTGTTCCACCAGTCGGTCCTGTAGGACCAGTTCCACCAGTAGGACCTGTAGATCCAGTATTACCTGTCTGACCCTTTTGACCTTTAGCTCCATTAGATCCATTAGACCCTGCAGGTCCTGTAGGTCCAGTGCTACCTGTTGCACCAGTTTGTCCTTTTTGTCCCTTGTCTCCATTAGAGCCGTTTGAACCTGCAGGTCCAGTTGGTCCAGTAGAACCTGTAGCACCTGTAGTTCCTTTCTGACCTTTAGATCCTTGTGGTCCTGTAGATCCAGTAGCACCTTTTTGACCAGTCGGTCCTGTTGGACCAGTGTCACCTTGAGAACCTGTTGATCCTACTTCTCCTTTCTGACCCTTAGCACCATTACTTCCATTGCTACCTGCAGGACCTGTAGCACCTGTATTTCCTGTTTGACCCTTCTGACCTTTAGCACCAGTCGGACCAGTTCCGCCAGTTGGTCCAGTAGAGCCAGTATTACCTGTAGTTCCCTTCTGTCCTTTGCTTCCTGTTGGACCAGTTGGACCAGTATCTCCTTGAGATCCCTGAGCTCCTACTTCTCCTTTCTGACCTTTTGCTCCTGTAGGTCCAGTAGAACCCGTTGGACCAGTAGATCCTGTTGAGCCAGTAGTTCCCTTCTGACCTTTATCTCCTGTTGGACCAGTGCTACCTTGTGGACCAGTTGATCCAGTTGGACCAGTAGAGCCTGTTTGACCTTTTTGCCCTTTTGATCCTGTAGATCCAGTCGGTCCAGTATCTCCGTCATTTCCTGTAGGACCTGTAGGTCCAGTTGATCCAGTTGGTCCAGTTCCACCAGTAGTTCCTTTTTGTCCCTTAGATCCTTGAGGACCTTGAATTGATCCACCGCTTACCCATTGGCTTCCGTCCCAAATATGTAATGAGTCATCTGCCTGAACAATATAAGCGTCACCTTTTGTATTGCCTGAAGAAGGAAGATTGCTTGTTTGGGCAACCTGACCTTCCATAGTAATACCTGTTCCAGTAGATCCTGTCGGACCTGTTGGACCTGTATTACCTACCTCACCTTTCTGACCCTTACTTCCAGTTGGACCTGTTGATCCAGTGTTTCCTGTTGTTCCTTTCTGTCCTTTAGAACCAGTGCTGCCTGTCGGACCTGTATCGCCTTGAGCTCCTTGTGGTCCTGTCGCACCTGTTTGTCCCTTCTGTCCCTTACTTCCTGTAGAGCCTGTAGGTCCTGTAGGTCCGTCAGGTCCTGTAGGACCAGTGTTTCCTTGTGATCCAACCTCACCTTTTTGACCTTTAGATCCTGCAGATCCTGTAGAACCTGTATTACCAGTTTGACCCTTTTGTCCCTTAGAACCCGTAGGTCCAGTAGGTCCTGTATCGCCCTGAGAGCCTGTAGGACCAGTGTTTCCTGTTTGCCCTTTCTGACCCTTAGCTCCGTCTGATCCGTTGCTTCCTGCAGCTCCTACTTCACCCTTTTGACCTTTTGAGCCGTCATTACCATCATTACCTGATGGACCAGTAGAACCTGTAGGACCAGTCCCGCCAGTTTGTCCTTTTTGTCCTTTTTCACCTTTAGAACCTGTTGAGCCTACCTCACCTTTTTGACCTTTACTACCATCATCTCCATCTGAACCTGCAGGACCAGTAGGACCAGTAGGACCTGTATTTCCTGTATTACCAGTCTGTCCTTTCTGTCCTTTGTCTCCAGTGCTTCCTGTATTTCCTGTTGGACCTGTAGATCCAGTAGGACCTGTTGAGCCTACTTCTCCTTTTTGTCCCTTAGAACCATCTGAACCATCAGTTCCTGCGTTTCCTTGCGGTCCTGTAGGACCAGTAGGTCCTGTATTACCTGTTGCTCCTTTTTGTCCTGTAGGACCTGTTGGTCCAGTAGCTCCAGTGTCGCCTTGCGATCCAGTGCTACCAACTTCACCTTTTTGTCCCTTGCTGCCTTGTGGACCAGTAGGACCATCTCCACCAGTAGGTCCTGAAGGTCCTTGGCTACCTGTAGATCCTGTTTGTCCTTTTTGTCCTTTATCTCCAGTGACTCCGATTTCACCCTTTTGTCCTTTAGCACCTGCACTACCTGTTGAGCCTGTTTGACCCTTTTGTCCTTGATCACCTTGCGGTCCTGTTGGACCTGTAGAACCTTGAGATCCTACTTCTCCTTTTTGACCCTTTGATCCATCACTACCTGCACTACCTGTAGGTCCTGCAGGTCCTGTTGAGCCTTGTGGACCAGTTGAGCCTACTTCACCCTTCTGACCCTTGTCTCCTGCAATTCCTTGATCCCCTTGAGTTCCTTGTGGTCCAGTAGGTCCAGTAGATCCTGTTTGTCCTTTCTGACCTTTGTCACCATCAACTCCATCTGATCCATTAGATCCGTTAGACCCTGCTTCACCTTTCTGTCCTTTACTACCATCAGAGCCATCATTGCCGTCAGATCCGCTTGGACCTGTTGCACCAGTTGTTCCCTTTTGTCCTTTATCTCCTGTAGCTCCAATTTCACCTTTTTGTCCTTTTGAACCATCTGTTCCATCAGATCCATCATTTCCTGCTGCTCCTGTAGGTCCTGCTTCACCTTTCTGCCCTTTATCGCCAGTAATTGATTGTCCTTGTTGTCCCTTCTGACCTTTAGCACCATCTGAGCCATCTGACCCTGCAGAACCAGTCGCTCCAGTTGGTCCTGTAGGACCTGTCGGTCCTTGTGCTCCAGTAGGTCCTGTCTCACCTGTATTTCCTGTAGCACCCTTTTGACCCGTAGCTCCAGTAGATCCTGTTGATCCTGTTTCTCCTTTTTGACCTTTTGCACCTGTATCTCCTACATCACCTGTTCTAGCAAATGTAGCTGTTAGGCTTTCATCTGCACTAAAAGAAGTTGCTGAACCTGATATGTAAGATACTGGAACTTTGAAATAGCCAGTTGCTTCTGTAATAACTCCACCAATAGAGAACATGGCGAAATCATTTGCATTGTCTCTATTAGACACTCTGACATGCCCTTTAATAGCAGAATCAGAATCATCTATAGTTCTGAGGAATGTCTGAATATCAGTGCCACCATTATCTTCATCATCTATGTATAGATTCTGAACCAGTGACAGATCGGAATTATTGAACTTCAGCTTCCCTGCTGTTGGATCACTGTCTACAGTGTTTGTTGAGAATGTATAGTTAAAGGATTGTCCACCAAAATTACCTGTTTGACCCTTTTGTCCTTTATCACCAGTAGTTCCTTTCTGACCTTTTGATCCAGTATTACCCTGAACACCAACTTCTCCTTTCTGACCTTTAGAACCAACTTCTCCTTTCTGCCCTTTAGAACCTGTTGGTCCAGTCGGTCCAGTCACACCTTGAGGTCCTGTTGGACCTGTTGTTCCTAGTTGACCTTTCTGACCTTTGTCACCAGTCTGTCCTGTATCTCCAGTAGTTCCCTTTTGACCTTTATCGCCTGTAGAACCAGTTGGTCCAGTTGGTCCAGTGCTGCCTGTAGGTCCTGTAGATCCTGTAGTTCCTTTTTGTCCTTTGTCTCCTGTTGCACCTATTTCTCCTTTCTGACCCTTATCGCCAGTAGCTCCAGTGCTTCCAGTCTGTCCTTTTTGACCTACTTCTCCTTTTTGACCTTTGTCTCCTGTATTACCTGTTGCTCCAATTTCTCCCTTCTGACCTTTGTCTCCAGTGACACCTTGAACACCAACTTCCCCCTTCTGTCCTTTGTCACCTATCTCGCCTTTCTGACCTTTGCTTCCTGTAGATCCTGTTGGACCTGTAGGTCCAGTTGGTCCAGTATTACCTGTATTACCAAACTGACCTTTTTGACCTTTCTCTCCTGCTTCTCCCTTTTGTCCTTTTAAACCTGTAGGACCAGTGACACCAACCTCACCCTTCTGACCTTTAAGACCTGATGATGGACCAGTGTAATTACCACTACTATCTATGATCTCTGTTGATCCTATGAAGTAGCTGTTGGCAGATATTGACTCGCTTCCTGCAGACCACCTGTCATCTGTCTCATTCCAAACAAAAGATTTGTTTGCTTCAGTCCCTCTCTCAACCTCTATACCTGCATTTTCTGTAGGGGAGCTTCCGCTATAGTCAGAGTTTAAAACAATCTTATTGTCTGCTACTGATAGCGTTGCAGTGTTTAGAGTAGTCTGAGTTCCTGAGACTGTTAAGTTTCCTGAGACTACAACATTGTTGAAGGTCACATTATCTGTTGTTCCAACAGCTTGACCGATACTGAGAGTGACATTGTTGCCATCAGCGGAAGATGTGATACCTGTTCCACCAATAATTCCTAATGTTTCACTTGCAGTAAGTATTTGTATGCTTGTAGAGCCGTCAGACACGCTCAGAGCGTCTATATTGGCGATCTGACCATCTACATAGGCTTTAATAGATTGTTGTGTAGCAAGGCTAGAAGCACTGTTAGAGCCTAGATTATCTTCGTCTAGGATCTGCGTGACAGCTACTCCACCCCCGCTAAATGTTAATTCTCTGACTTTTACTGTTGGTGAAGATCCTTGAGTTGATACAGTCCAAACTCCGTTGCCTGAATCATAGATAAGAGCACCACCATTATCACTTGAGGATAGCGTTATATTGTTTACCGATTTAGCAAGGATCTGATTTGGACCTGACGGACCTTGTGTAGCAACAGTGACTACACTTATATTTGTGTTATCGGTAATTGTTATGCTATCTATAATGCTCATCTGCTTACATTTCCTCTAATAGAATATGTCCCTTCCATGATCCTTAGAGTTCTGTTTGAGCTGTCTACAAGCTCAAGATCATAGACACCATCACCAACTGTAAGAGCTGCGGTGTCTGTTGCGGATATTTCTAGTGTTATTGTTCCTGCCGAACCACCTAATGTTATTCTGCTATTTGCAGTTGTAAGGGTGATTACTTCTGAGGAATCGTCTTGATTTCGTCTGAGATCCATCTCTGCTGATGGATATCCAGTAAGATTTATAAGATTACCTGAGCTGTCCTTTAAGGTCAGAATCTGCCTAAAAGTAGCTCCTTGCTCTAATATGAAATGATGATAACCTGCTGCCATAAAATAATCCTATAAATCGCATGGTGTCTACCATTTCTAAACTCTAGCTTCTGCTATTTTAATCATACCAAGAAAAGTGCTCTTATGCTTTTTTCTTAGTAGTTCTTTTAGTAGTTTTCTTCTTTGCAGCTTTCTTCACTGGTGCTTTCCCACCTTCCCATGCTTCATTCACATCAGGAGTTTCAGGGTCATCACCTTTTAAAGTTCCATCTTCATTTCTTGCTCTTTTGATCTCAGCTTCAACTTCTACAACTTCATCTGCAGAATCTACTTTGACTTCCATTGCCCAACCATTCTCAACAAATTGATCTAGGATTGAGTCATGCCATTTACCTTTAGACTCTACAATTTCGTCTGCTTTGAGAAGCTCTATCTCTGTTCCAAGCTCATTACTTGCTGCGGGTTTTGGGACTATGATTTTAAACTTTCTACTCATAATTATTCCTTTTTAAAGTGAGGGGTGTTTTACCACCCCTCTAAACAATACAACTCCTATTAAGCAGGTGCGTGTCTTGGCTTACCAAGAATTACAAATGCTGAACAAGGTGTTCCTGTTCCGTGTGTGCCACTAAAGTTAGCAACAACTCTCACATATCTCTTTGAACCTAAATATTCAATTTCTGAGATCTGCGGAGATTCGGCATTATCGTCTAATGTTAAGAACAAACCACCTGAACCAAGTGATCCGTTTACATCAGCAGATTCTGCGTCACTCCAAGAAGAGTTATCATCAGAGTGCTCTAATTCAAACTCAATCTTGTTTGTGCCACTTAATGTGATACCTTCAACGCCTGAGTCAACAACAATAGCCACATTTTCGTAGCCTTGGATATCAACTCCGTCTCCGTTAGCGTCTGCGTCACGGACAGCAGGAGCTAAAGATTGCATTAATTTGATGTTATTACTTAAATCTTGCATTACTTACTCCTATTAACTAGCTGCTATTTTTAATTTGTTAATCGCTTCAGCTTGAACCACTTGACCACCAACTCTACGCCTTGCAATGTATCTAACATTACCAGTTGTAGCTTGTGTGAATGGATCTCTTAGAACCGCTAACGCTACTCTATCCACAATCATATAAGCTCTTGAGAAGTCTCCGAAAGCAACGGGATAAGCACCCGCACCAACTGAAGGCATGTCACTAGCTTCAATATATGGATAACCTAAGATAGTGTTTGTAGCACCACCTTGTAGGCTCATACCTGCTTGGAACACATACTGACCTGCAGTATCTTTTAACTTTCTGATAGCTGCCAATGTTGATCTGTTGAATACAAATACACCATTTTTGCCATATTCAGATTTAATGTTGTGCACCAATGAAATTAAGCTGTCAGCTGTAATTGCTGTTCCGCTTCCTGATACTACTTCGCCAACACTGCTGTTAGACATGAAGCCTTCAGGCTTACCAACACCATTACCGCTTACAAATGCAGCACCTTCAGCTTTAGCAAATTGCTCACTGAACTCTGATTGCATTTCAGCTTCAAGATCAAACACTGTATCTTCTAAGTCTTGCTCAGAGATATCTACTAGAGCGTAGTGCTCATGTGCAGGTAGCTCTTCAAGTCCTACTTGATAACCACTTGTTTCTGATCTTGTTCCACTTTCTGAAACCCACTGAGCAGCAAACTGTCCAGTCCTTTTAGGAATCTGAATAGATCTTTGTCCAGTTGATCTTACTCTAGCAATAGATCTAATTGGTGAGATCTCAGTCACTGTTTTTAACAGCTCTCTGACATACTCAGGCGGTGCTAAATAACCACCAGTAGAATCATTGCTTACTGTAAGTGCTTTGCGTTCCATTGCGTCAAGAGATTCAATACCCTTTCTGCAATATTTGTCAAAAGCACCCATATATTCGTCAACTTGCTTAGTTGAGAAACCTGAGTTAGGTCTTTTAATGACTGTCTCTAATTTCTCTACTTGCTCCTTGACCTCATTAGATGATTGCTCTGCTAGGCTTAGTTTTTGATTTACTTCTTCAAGAGAGTCTAGTTTGGACTCAATCTTAGACATCTTCTCATCTAAGTCAGCAACGCTTTCACCTTTTTCAATCGCTTCAAGTCTTTGGTCATTTACCTTTTTAAATTCTTCAAAGGTTTTGCCCATTTCATTGATAGCAGTTTTTACATCTTCCGACATAATATACTCCTGTTATGATTTTAAGGTTTTAGTTAAGTTTGTTATGGCTTCTACCAATTCAGCATTTGCGGTCTCAACCTCTCGCTGAGAATCGTCAAATGATTTTGTCACTGCAGCTGCAGCAACCTTCGCTTCTGAACGGGATAGATTGAAAGCGTCTCGCAGTCCATTTTCCCACTCTCTGATGGTCATTTCCTTAGCCTTCACTGACCTGATAGTTGCCTTCGGGTTCATAGGGAAGGTCACTAAGGATATTTCCATTAGATCTACTTCTTTGATATAACGCCTTCTGTTGCGTTTATCGTAAGAAACTTGTTCAGGGTTCACTCTGAATCCAATACTTAGACCATCAAGTGCACCCATTTTCATTAGCTCGTATGCTTCTTGACCTGCTTGTGTTTTTAAAGCAAGTCTACCTTTTACATATAAGCCGTGATCATCTTCTTTGATTTCGTCAAATACACCGATTGGCATATCTGTTTTGTGTTGATATAAGAGTTTTACATTATGAGGTTTTTTTCTTTTTAGGGATTTGGCAAAAGCTCCTGTTTCTATTACATCATTACCAAGATCTTTGTTGCCGAATACAGATCCGTATCCTTCAAAACTGCCGTAGTCTTTATCTTCTTCTTCATCATCATAGGCTTTAATACTGGACTTAAACTCTAGGAACTCTGAATCTGCTTTCACATCTTCTCCTGTAGCTTCTACATATTCATCATGTGTTGAGCAGGGCATGAAGATCTCTTGCCCATCTTCTGAATGAGAGTGAATACCCTCACAACCTATTTCTTCCGCTCTCTCTCTTGCTTCGTCTGCAGTAGAGAATACATCTCTTCTTATTTCTTCTTTGCTGCAATTCTCTTTAGAATCTTCGTAATGATTTTGCTCACTGGCTAGGGCAGCTGATTTTTCTTCATTAAAAGATTCCATCATGTCTCCCATATTTTTTGGTCCATAACTACTTATATCCTGTTTGTCAATAGACACTCATTGCATATATAGTATCCCATGACCTAGATTAGCACAATATCTAGTCAAAATAAAAAACATCTAGTAATTCCAGTTTATATATTCCGATCTGTCATGTAGAATATTGCTATGCCAAAAATAAGAGCATTAGAACATTCAGATCATTGGGAAACCCCACCTAAATTATATGAGATTCTAAATGATGAATTTGATTTTGATTATGATCCATGTCCCCTTCATGCTACTGAGTGCACTTTGTCAAAAGATTGGGGTCAGAGAAACTATGTAAATCCACCCTATGAGAGATTTACTAAAGAAGCATTTATTAAAAAGGCGTGGCTTGAGAGTAAAAAAGGAAAGCTCTGCGTCTGTCTTATTCCTGTATCCACATCTACTAATCTATTTCACAAACATATTCTTCCCAAAGCAAGTGAGATTAGGTTCTTATATGGGCGTGTAAAGTTTATTGGATACAATACTTCGGGTGAGTTCGTTGATCAGAATGTCCCTAGGGTATCTTCTATGCACGATACTATGCTAGTGATCTATGATGGTAGATCTCCTAAAAAAGATCTTATTGTGAGACCTTTCTAAGCCTTAGTTCTGATGAGCTGAATGTGTGCTCTCTTGAGTTGTAGTAGATCTCTATACCTCTGTCTCTACATATATCATTGCCAGTGAAAGGCTTACCTTTATATTCAGATCCTATGATCCTAATATTTAAGGGCAGTGTGTTAAGAATATCTCTAAGCTCTGCTTCTCTGTTATAAACAATAATATCATCTACCCACCTAATAGCTTTGACCTGTATTTGGCGTTCTACAATGCTCTGCACTGGCGGGTTCTTTTCCGATCTGTCTATGCTTGGATCTAATTGAATAGCTACTGTCAGATGATCACAAACGCTTTTTGCTTCCTCAAACATAGCCACATGACCTGCATGTAGTAAATCAAAAGCTCCTGCTGTAATTCCTTTCTTAATATCTAGCTCCTTCTTCATCAACAAGTAATGCTTCTAATAACTTGTCAAACTCATCAAGATCTATCTTCCTTTTAGCCTTAATATGCAAATCTATAATATGCGTTATACGCTTCGTATCTAGGTCATTAAGGGGTTCTATCCTGTCAACAATATAACGATCTCCTATGGGGTTTCTGTAGTCCTTAAGGGCAAATCTATACTCTCTTAGTCTTTGTGTAATCTTAGGATTTTGAAATAAATCCATGGTCAATGGCACATCATCTAATTCTTTAAATTTTGGTATTCTTCTTGGATCTATCAATCTATCACTCCTATTGCGTCTATAATGTCATCAAATCTTTTCATGGTTTCAGGAACATAAAACTCAAGCAGCTCTCTCCAAAAGGCAGCATTGTCTCCACCCATAAGAGCAAACCAGTTTGCAAAGGCTTCTCCTGCATGATCTTGATTTACACCAGTGACTACTGATCCATATCTTTTGTAATATGAGTCAGCATGACCCTTGAAGAATTTGTTATTACTTACAGAGCCAACAAAGTCACTAAACATATTGATCTCATCATTTGATATACCGCCATACTTTCTTGAGAATCCCATAGCAGTATCTAGCCAATATGTTCCGTTGTTATATCTTGATCCTTCTGCGATCTCTATGACTTGCTCAAGATAATAGTTAATACTTGAGGTTCTGCCTTTGCCTACATCATTAAGATACTTCTTGACCCAATCCTTACCTAAGATCTTTTCTAATACTGCTGAATTTGCAAGAGGACCAGTGCCTTTGTTTACAAACGCATATACTTTGTCCTGAAACTCATCTATAGAGTTGATAGTCATGGTAGATCCATTCTCTGCTAGATCTATACCAAACTCTTTTGCCATAAAGTCAGGATCTCTTTTCCACTTGTAATCTTTGTCAAATCCTTTGGCTTTCTCTTTGTTTCCTGCTCTTTTATAACCTGAGAGCATTTTCCGATCTGCTTGGATTTGTAGAGCAGCTGCTAAGGATAAATTTCCATGCAGTTCTACTCTGTTCATATCTTCTGCGTCTAATATGCCTGAAGCTCTTAGCCTATCCCTAAACTTAGGAGTGTCATCAATGGCGTGTCCGTATTCATGCTTCCATACCACATTAGTCCTATCAGCATTGTATTTGCTAGGCATGTGTATTTTTCTTTGGAAAGGCATGTAGTAAGCACCGCCACTCTTAGCAAAGACCTCATTGAGCTTAGGAGAGTCTTTAATGATGTTCCTGATAGTTTGATTGTTATTCCAACCTGCATTATCGTGAAACTTCTTCTCTACCGAATCTACATCACCCCAATTTGGATCTAAGCCATCATCAGGCTCAACCTGAGCTGCAGGTGTCCCGTCTAACTCATCTTCTGCGTCAACATAAACAATCACACATCTACAGTTGATAACATTCTTAGCACCACCTCTAGGATCTCCTGCGTGTTTCATCTTTGCACCACCAACAGTGAAATCTTCGTCCATGGCAACTACTTGACCATTTGCGTCAGCGTGATCAGATCTTGTTCTATCATCAGCTGTTGCTACCCACTTCTTCATCATCTCTATGCCAGTGTCATTAGCTAACTCTTGGTGATATTGATGATTGGCAAAGGAAGCAGCTCCATGTGTCTCTGTCCTTGCAATTAGAGCAGCTCTACGCCTTGTGATAGGGATATATTCTGATGAGATGGTCCTTGCTATCTGATCTAATGTAAGATCTTCAGCTCTAAGGGCAGCTAATCTTCCTCGGATCTGCCAACTCATATTGAAGGAAATATTGCTTAAAACAAGCTCTCTAGTCCTGAAATAGCGGTCTATGAGAGCGTCAAACTCTTTTGATCTACCTAATACAAAGGCACTAGCCTTGGTCAAAGGCTTATATCTGATTTCGTTGTGATCCCATGTAGCTCTTGAGACTCTCTTATAGTGAGATAGAACTAAGGGTAGAAGATCTTGATCTAGTGTCTGCTTGGCTACTGAAGCGTCATAGACACCAGTCTGCTTGTAGAGATACATATTAACATTGACAAACTTCCTGAAGAGACTGCTTAGTCTTTTGTTAAATCTTCTCTCATGGTTATTTCTGAGGACAAGCTGCTCTCTAGCTTCTTTAGCTGAGTTGATTCGTCCTCTTTTGAAGTAATTAAGTTTCTTCTTATTTCTTGCTAGAGAGGGGGTGTCCTTTCGGGAATAAATCCGTGTCATGTTTACCGCTTCTAAATTTTCCGTTTCTTAACGCATAAAGGTAGCTATTACATCTTGCAAATGCCCATTGCTCTTCAGAATTAACGCTTGGTCTAACACTACTAGGATTGGTCCTATATGCTCCTACACCTCTTTTGAATACTGCTATGAGCGTTCTAACGCTTGTTTTCTTTGTTGGGTTATCCCCATACTTTTCATTGTGATCATCAGCTTTCTTCTGCAATCCTTTTTTGACCGCAGCTGAGACTTCAGCTTTCTCTTCCATTTCATAATATAGAAATAGCTTCTGTTCTTCCCTTTCAATTTCAGCTCTCTTCCTCTTTGCCCATGAGAATCCGCTGTCACCACCCCACAATAACCATGCAATTTTACCTGCACTTGGGTAGCCTTCTTCCCCTGCATTGAAACCTTGACCTTGCTTATCTACTTCGTGTCTTGAGAAGAAGCTGAACATTCTTTTAATTGTTGATATGGAGAGGTTCTCCCGTGCTACTAAGGAATTTGCTCTTGCAACTCCTACGGCAGTCCCACCCCTATTGAACTTTTTTCTGAGTTCCAACCCTCGCTTTGCGTTATTCGCCATTGATTCTGTTGGTCTTGTATCTATGTCAGACAGAGCTTTGCTCATATCTAACCACTCATCAAATAGTTTCCCGTCAGGATCATCATCATCTTGGGGATCTGAATCTTCTACAGCTGCAACATCTTCTTCATTGAGGGGGTCTTGTGGTTCTGCTACAGCGTCATCACCCAACGGGAATAAATTTGAAGCTATGTATAGACCATCTCCACCTTCTACTGGCTCAAGTCCTATCCTTTCTCTAGCTTCATTCCTAGTCATTATCCCTTCTCTAACAGCTGAAGTGACATTCTCATAGATCTTTTTCCTACGCTCAGAGAGAGCAGGGATAGAATCTATATCAAACTCTAAGGACAACCTGTCACCGAACATAGGCACAAGCCACTCATTTAAGTCTGAAGATATCTTTTGTAGATATGGAATGATTGTTTCTTCATATAGAGCTAGTCTTGCTTCTGCTACATTTGCATAAGTCTGAGCGTCAGGCACTCCTACTAGCTGAGACGGAACACCGAAACACATAGCAATCTCTGTTGCTGATAGATGTTTCAGGTTTAGGAAGTCCATGTCTTTTGGTGACAGACCCATTTCCTTCCAATCAAAGTCACCTTCTAGGAGCATAGGTCTACCTGCATTACCTGCACCTGAGAAGCGATTATTCAGATCTGTCAAAAGTTGTTGTCTTTGTGATTCAGTCAGATTCATTGCAAAACCTGCTTCATCTCTAGGTTTAAAGATCACTGCACCGCTAGGTCTAGCACCATTGGATAATAGATTGACATTGTGCTTACCTGCCATATTGTGCTGATCTACTTCTGTAGCTGCAGCTGATAATGGACTACACCCATAGTAATCATCTAAGGGATTCCATAACTTAATATGCTTGAGCTC